>CEVZ01158816.1_pt1 | contig 33099 bp, 28 predicted proteins | sample 361371 | NCBI WGS metagenome assembly CEVZ01 (sample SAMEA2620217, study PRJEB7988) | marine metagenome | isolation source: saline water (ENVO:00002010), including
TCGTCCGATTTAAAACTGATGTTATGAGTCCCTATTCACAACAAAGTGAGCAATTTCTTCCAATTCACAAAATGTTTCTTTTCTGATGTCTGCATTATTAAGAAATTCAATTGCTCTTTTGAGATGTTCATCTGCTTCCTCGAGAGTAGCTTCACGGCCTCCGGCATTTTCTATCAGTGCGGAAGCCTTAACTATTTCCTCTTCATCGAGATCCTCTGTGGTGCTGAAAATCTCAAGAAGTTTTTCTGAGTCTGAATTATTTGCTGAAAGAACAATAGAAACCGGCATGGACTTTTTCTTTTCCCTGAGATCATTTCCAGCTGGTTTACCTGTTATTTTCGGGTCTCCCCAAATGCCTAATACGTCATCAACGGCTTGGTAAGCGAGTCCTAGTTCATAACCAAAAACCTCAAGAGCGTTACAGGTGTTTTCATCTGCCCCGCTTAGAATTGCACCTACGGAAGATGAATAACCCAGCAAGGCTCCAGTTTTTGCTGCTTCCATCTTTAAACACTCTTCGAAACTAATTGTTGGCAAGTCGTCGAATGTCATATCAGCAGCCTGTCCTGAAATCATTGTTGTTGTTGCATCCACTAAACGTCTAGCTGCTTGAACGCGTTCTGGGGTGTTTTCTTCTAAGAGGACCTGAAAAGCAAGAGTGTGCAAGGCATCTCCTGCTATTAAAGCATCTTCGATGCTAAAAGCAGTCCATGCGCTTGGTCTGTGTCTACGTTCTTTGTCTCCATCTATTATGTCGTCATGGATCAGTGAAAAATTGTGGATTAGTTCTACGGCAACTGCCCCAGGGATGGCAACTTCCATATCTCTTCCAACTGCTTCAGCTGATAGAACTGCAAGCGAAGGACGTAGTCTCTTTCCTGTATCTTCTGGGGCTTCGATTCCTTTTATTGTTTTCCATCCAAAATGGTATTCAATTACAGGTAGTAACTCGTTAGACAGTTTTTTTACCGAATTAACCAACTCGGGTTCAACTAACTCCATGACGCGATTTAAGGCCTGCGGACTTTTCATGTCTATTTGCGTCGATCATTCATAAATGGAAAAGCATCTCTTACTTCAGAAACTTTCTCTACCTCGATGTCTGCTATCAAAATTTCTTCCCCGCCAGAACTGGCTTCCTGTAGAACTTCTCCTAGAGGATCAATGATCGCTGAATCTCCTTGATATGACAAACCATCACCTTCACCTACTCTGTTAACACCAACTACATAAGCTTGGTTCTCAATTGCTCTCGAGCGGAGTAATGACTTCCAGTGTTCGCTTCTTGTTGAAGGCCAGTTAGCGACTACCAGATACAAATCTGTATCTGGGGCTAACTCCCAAAAAACATCTGCGAACCTGAGGTCGTAGCAAATAAATAAGCTGGTTCGAATTCCTAAGATTTCTATTGTTACGGGCTGATTTCCAGCACGGTAGTTCTCATGTTCACCGGCGAAAGTGAATGGGAAAAGCTTGTCATACTCGTGGCTCTCATTCTTAGGGCCTCTAACTATAAGACGATTTACAGGAAGTTCATTTTCATTATCTTTTATTGGGATAGAAGCAGCTATCCAAATATCATGGAGTTTCGCCTGTTCAGCGAGGAAAGATACACTTTCTCCTTCTTGTTTTTCGGCAATTTTCTCTGAAGCCATAGAGAAACCTGTCGAATACATCTCGGAAAGCAGTACTAAATTTGCTCCACTGTCTGAAGCTTTAGAAATCATCGGGGCAATATTTTGGTAATTCGCCGAAGGGTTCTCCCAAACTATGTCGTGTTGTATCGCTGCTATTCTCATTTTTTTGCTTTCCTTAAAGACAGAAGTTTCTCAACCGCATTTTTTAAAACTTCTGGCTTTTTACAGTAAGCGAATCTAACCAGTGGTCTCCCGACAGTCTTATTGTCATAGAACACTTCATTTGGAACTGCAACCACTCCGCAACGATTTGGTAAATCCCAGCAGAATTCAATTCCGCTTTCTTCTCCTAGCGGTCTTATATCAACAGTTGCATAATATGTTCCAGAAGGGTTAAAAACTTCAAAACCAGCTTCCTTCAGACCACTGCAAAGAATGTCACGTTTGTTTTCCATATCAAGTGAGAGCCCGTTGTAGTAATCATCTTCGAGTTGCAGGGCTTCCGCTATTGCATGCTGAAAAGGTGCCCCATTCACATAAGTTAAAAACTGTTTAGCGGTTCGCACTGCTGACAAAATCTCAGAAGGGCCATGCGCCCAACCGATTTTCCATCCAGTAAAACCAAAAGTCTTAGCTGCCGACGAAATCGTTAGTGTTCTTTCCGACATGTCCGGCAACGTAGAGATAGGTATATGAGATTGTCCATCAAAAACTAAATGCTCGTATACCTCATCTGTTACCACAAGGAGGTCTTCCTCTACAGCCAATTCCGCTATTTGGACTAGTTCTTGGCGATTAAAAACCTTCCCAGTTGGATTATGTGGGGAATTGAGCAAAATTAATCTGGTGTTCGAGTTTACTTGTGCTTTAAGTTCCTCATAGTCGAATGAATAATCTGGTGTTCGAAGAGTAACAACTCGACGTCTGCCACCCGCCATCGCAATAGCTGCAGCATAAACATCAAAATAGGGTTCAAAGGTTATAACTTCTTGACCTGGTTCAACTAAAGCAATCAAAGACGCTGCTAAAGCTTCAGAAGCTCCAGCTGTTATCAGAATTTCTGTATCAGGATCAGTTTCTATTCCATAAAAACGCTTTTGATGGTCTGAAACAGCAACACGTAAAGTTTCAATTCCTAATCCGGGTGGATATTGATTGTGCCCATCTCTGATCGCCTTGATTGCGGCTTCTGCTACTTGTTTTGGACCATCAGTATCAGGAAATCCTTGACCCAAGTTTATTGAATTTGTGCTAACTGCTAAAGCTGACATTTCAGCGAAAATAGTTGTACCAAAATCTTGTAGCCTTTCGGCCAGATGTGGATTTCTTTCTGTCATAATCTTTTAAACCCACTCAAGCCGATCTACTAGAAATAGCAGCCCAAATTCTCTGGGGGGTTAAAGGCATATCAAGGTGATCAATTCCAAGGTATGAAATTGCATCAATCACTGCGTTCTGCACTGCTGCTGTTGAACCGATCGTTCCTGACTCTCCAATACCTTTCGCTCCTATCGGATTTAACGGAGTAGGAGTTTCCATCACTATTCGTTCAAAACTTGGCAACTCCATAGCTGATATTGCCGTGTAATCCATAAGATTTGATGTTTGAGGATTACCTTCGCTGTCGTAAGAAATTTCTTCCAATAAAGCCTGAGCGACTCCTTGCGCTAATCCTCCATGAACTTGACCGGTTGCTAACAAGGGATTAACTATCGTGCCGGCATCATCAACTGCAATAACTCTTTTAATTTTCACAGCCCCAGTCTCGATGTCGACTTCTGCGATTACTATGTGAGCACCAAATGGGAATGTTGCTCCTTCCTGTGAGAAATCAGATGTGCCAACCAACTGCTTCTGATCAACAGATGGACTGGATGCTAGTTCATCCCAGGAAACTGACACTGTAGGTGTACCCACTACGTGGAAAACCCCTGACTCTTTATTGAGAACAATATCGTCTTCTGACGCTTCTAATAGATCCGCTGCTGCTTTGCGTGCTGACTCAACCAGTTTTTCAGATGCGTCAGCCATAGAGGAGCCAGAAACTTGCACCGATCTCGACCCTCCGGTCATCTCACCAGATGGCACCTTGTCTGTGTCGCCATAAACTATTTCGACTTTTTCCATAGGAACACCCAAGCGGTCTGCAACTAACATCGCCCAAGTTGTCACATGACCTGTTCCAATAGGTGTACTTCCAGTAGTAGCTAAAAATGTTCCATCATTTTTTAGTTCGACTAAGCCATATTCACCACCGCCGCCGCCAGCAGTAACCTCAACATAGGTGGAAATACCAATCCCTAATTGAAGTCTTTCATTTGCATCTCTTCTTCGATTTTGCTCGCTCCTAATTTCCTCATAGTCGATAGCATTTAAGGCTTTGTCCAAAGCTCCTTCATAATCACCTGAATCGTAAACAGTGCCTGTCGAATTCCTGAATGGAAATTCTTTCCGGTTAGGAAAGTTTAACCTCCGTACTTTTGCTGGATCCATATCTATCTTTCTGGCAAACAAATCAACTGTACGTTCAATTACTGAAGTGGCTTCGGGACGACCAGCCCCGCGATATGCACAAACCGGAGCAGTTGTCGTGGCAACCGAACGTGAGGAAAACTCAACATTAGGTATTTGATATACGCCACTAGCCATCATCAAAGTAGATCCGGGAAGGATGGCACCCCATTTGGGATAAGCTCCACTGTCTTGGATGACCTCAAGGCTGTAATGTGTGATCTCTCCATTACGATTTCCACCCATTTTAACTTTTTGCTTCTGTGCTCTTCCATGAGCAAAACCAGTCAAATTCTCTGTTCTGCTTTCCATCCAGCGCACTGGCCTCGCATGAAGTCGAGACAAATGTGCAATGATTATCTCCTCTTCTGATGCAAGACCTTTAGCCCCAAAACCGCCGCCGATATCAGTAATAATGACTCTCACATCTTCAACTTCCATACCAAGAGCTTGAGCTACAGAATCGCGATAGTCATGGGCTCCTTGATTGCTAGCCCAACACGTTAAACGGTCACCTTCATAAGATGCCATTGTTACTCTGGGTTCAATAGAAACAGCTGCAACTTTGGAATTCATAATTTCTGCTTCTACTACTACTTCGCAGTCAGAAAAATCTATTTGCTTTCGTTTCGGTATCTCCGTAACTATGTTGCTGTCCAGACCGGGGAAAAGTAGAACTTCGCCATCTATAGCTTCTTCAAGATCAACTAGTGGTTTTAAAGGTTCTACTTCAACCCAAATATTCTCAGCTGCATCTGCCGCCAAATACTCACTTTCAGCCAAAACCACCGCAATTGGCTCTCCTGCAAACCGTACTCTTCCACGGGCAAGGTATGGTCTGGTCATTCCTGCCTCGTAGGCCTTCAAGATGACTTCCCTGTCCGCTAAACCTAAATTTTCAGCTGTATAAACAGCAATAACTCCTTGCATATTCAAAGCTTCACTGGTTTCAACTGAAACAATTTCACCATGTGAAATACTCGATCTCACGAAATGTGCATACACAGCACCTTCCATGGGAATATTCGCTACATATCCACCTTTTCCCTGAAGTAAACTCAAATCTTCACGGCGTGGTACAGCATTTCCTAAAAAAGATGTTCCTCCAGAACCAGGTTTAGCAAATGTTTCATCACTCATTCAGCTGGGTACCTTTCAAGAAGTTTTCGTGCGATGACCATTTTCTGGATTTCGCTAGTTCCTTCCCCAATGATCATTAAAGGCGTATCCCGGAGGTAACGCTCAACTGGAAATTCAGTTGTGTAACCATTTCCTCCATGAATCCTCATAGAAGACATCGCTATCTCAAAAGCTGCTTCTGAGGCAAAGAACTTAGCCATTCCTGCTTCCATATCGACCCTCTCGCCAGCATCTGCTCGACGTGCTGCATCAAAGGTCATCAACCGAGCTGCTTGCAGTTTTGTTGCCATTTCAGCCAGCATGAATTGAACGGCTTGATGCTCAAAAATAGGTCGGCCGAATGTTTCACGTTGTTGTGCGTACTTCATTGCTGAATCAAAAGCGGCTTGTGCCACTCCAACAGCTCTTGCCGCTATGTTGATTCTTCCTAGCTCTAGTGCGGAGAGAGCGTACCTTCTACCGTTCCCTATTCCCTCTTCACCACCTAGTACATTGTCTGCTGGTACACGGTGATCGACATAAGACATTTCAACTGTTTCGAGACCTTTGTAACCAAGTTTGTCTATTTTTTTCGAGACTGTAATCCCTTCAAAATTTTCTCCGGGTTCTTTTTCGACTAAAAAACAGGTAATTCGATCATCTGGCGTTCTTGCTAAAAGCATTACCAAAGACGCACGAGTTCCATTCGTAACCCACATTTTTGTCCCATTAATTACCCATTCATCACCATCTTTTTCTGCTTTACACCGAAGTGACCCAGTGTCACTACCTGCATCAGGCTCTGAAAGAGAAAAAGCTGCGCGAAATGAGCCATCACACATTCGTGGCAAAAATCGTTCTTTTTGCTCCTCAGTTCCATATCTATCAATCATGGTCACACCAATTTTGTGTGTGTTCAGAATTCCTGCGAGTGACATAAATCCACGGGATAATTCTTCAACAATTCGGGCATACGTTGTTATATCTATTCCAAGTCCCCCATACTTTTCATCAATTGTTGATCCAAAAAGTCCAAACTCACACATCTGCTCAAACATTGTTTGGGGAAACTCGTCGTTTAACTCAAATTCTGCAACATTTGGAATCACGTCACGGTTAACCCAGTCTTTGATTGTCGAAACAAGTTCATCCGCTAAGGCTTGATCTGTAGCCATTTTCTCTCACTCTTCTCTATTCAAAGGGTTCCCCCAAGAATTGCGTTTTCCTATTCTGATCGTATCGTCAGGTCACTTTTCTGGCAGTTCTATTTGTCTTATGATTACATCTAATGACAAATAACCCAAAAACGGCGATACTGTCGAAGCTAGTTTTATCATCAGGAGACTAAGTGACAAAAATTCCTCGAATAATTTCAGTAGATGATCATGTAGTCGAACCTCCAGATCTTTGGACCAGCCGGTTGCCTTCTAAATATGCAGATAGATGTCCAAGGGTTGAACGCGATTCTGCTGTATTCAACTTTGAAGGAGGGGTTTTTTCGTATGAAAAAGGTGTTGAAGAAGGAACTCCTTGTGACTGGTGGCTATATGACGATTTGATTTACCCGTTTCCTAAGCTTTCAGCTGCTGTAGGTTTCGAAAATCTTGACGTTGAACCAGTTACTTTTGACGAAATCAGACCTGGAAGCTGGATACAGTCAGAAAGGCTTGCTGATATGGATGCAAATCATGTTGATGTTTCAATATGTTTTCCCAATGTTCTGCCAAGGTTTTGTGGCCAAACTTTCCTTGAAAGAGAAGACAAAGAACTGGCCTTGCTATGTGTAAAGGCATACAACGACTGGATGATCGACGAATGGTGTGCAGGTAACGGAAAAGGTCGGTTAATCCCTCTGACGCTTATACCACTTTGGGATCCAATCGAAGCTGCTGAAGAAGTTCATAGATGTGCAAGTAAAGGATCTTTTGCTGTTGCTTTCTCAGAAAATCCCTATCACCTAGGCCTACCATCTATACACGACAAGAACCATTTTTGGGATCCTTTTTTCTCTGCATGTCAAGAGACTGAGACTGTGGTTTGCATGCACATAGGATCCTCATCAAAAATGCCGTCGACCTCTCCAGATGCACCGTTTTCGGTCTCTTCAACTATTACTTTTGCAAATGCTATGGGATCTATGTGTGACTACATACTTTCGGGAATTTTTGTTCGATTTCCAAAACTTAAAATTGCATACGCAGAAGGGCAAGTTGGATGGATGCCATATGTGGTGGAAAGAATGGACAAGATTTGGGAAGAAAGAGGGGATGCAAGTTTTGGTATAGATCTTCCAGATCCGCCTAGTTCTTATATACCAAACCACATCTGGGGTTGCATTTTCGATGATGAAATTGGATTAAAGAATAGAGATATTATCGGCATGAACCAGATTTGTTTTGAAGTCGACTTCCCCCACGCTGATACGACTTTCCCAAATACATTGGATGTTGCAACAAAAATTTGCACGGAAGCAAAGCTATCAGAAGATGAAATCTACATGCTGATGAGGGGTAATGCTATCGACTGTTTTGGTCTAGAACGTTTCGGAATTAAAAGCTAAAACTTTTTTCTTTACGGAACTAAAGGATTGGAATTTTCCCATCGACTGACCCCGCCTCCTTCAATAACAGTTTTTATCCTGTTAACACATTCTTCAACTTCTGAAAAAGTCGTATATAAAGGCGCAAAGCCGAACCTCACAAGATCTGGCGGTCGAACATCTGGAATTGTTGACTGCTCATTTATTAGTGATTGGCCTATCGCCAATGCTGAACTATGTGACAGAGACACGTGGGACCCACGGTTCTTTTCATCTAACGGAGATGCGATCTCGAATCCTAAAGTCAGCAGTGTTTGTCTTACTTTGAATAAAAACTTTTCAGAAAGTGCTACCGACTTAGAACGAATACTTTCAACTCCTGCCTCAATAACCAAATCAACACCCGGCTCTATAAGCAGTGTCGAAATAAGAGGAGGAGTTCCAGTCAAAAACCTACGATTATCTCGGTCGGGTTGACAGTCAGGATCAAATCCAAATGGGTCTTCACTCCCGTACCAACCTGCTATGGGATTTATGAGCTCTTTGCAATTTTCTGAAACATACATAAACGCAGGTGCCCCAGGACCCCCATTTAGGTACTTGTATGTACAACCAACTGCCAAATCAATTCCATCTCTTCTTAAATCAATTGGAACAACACCTACTGAATGTGATAAATCCCAAAGAACTTTTGCTCCAACTTGATGTGCTTTTTGACTAATTAGTGATAAATCCCAACACCACCCTGAACGGTAAGAAACCTGACTTAATGAAACTAAAGCAACAGTTTCATCAATTGCTTCGAGAAGCACATCGACTGGGTCTTCTGCTTTGTTACTTTCTATCAAAACCACTTCATGATCTTTGCTAACCGCGGAAGCTGCAGCTCTTAAAACTTGAATGTCAGATGGAAAATTTTGATCATCTGTCAAGATCACTGACCTTTTCTGATCTGAGAGAAGTGCTGAAACTGCAGCCTTATATAAACAAACCGATGTTGAATCAGCTATTACGACTTCGCCTGGTTTTGCTCCAACTACTAGCCCTATCTTGTCACCTATTCGAGTCGTGTCTTCTAGCCATCTTTCATTCCATGATCTGATTAGACGATCACCCCATTGTTCCGAAACGATTTCCTTAACCAACTCTGAAGTTTTTATAGGGAGTCGTCCTAGTGAATTGCCATCTAAGTAGATCAAGTCTGGATCTTCGATAACAAATTTTGAGCGAAAACCAGATAACTCATCAGCGGAGTCAAGATCTTTTGAATCTTTTTGAATTAGGTTTTTGATTGAAGAGGAATCGTATTCAATCACCAGATTTTTCCTCATCAAGTATTTCTTTCATACGTCTTTCAGTATGCTCCTGACTCAAACTCTGATGGTCACCATCTACTTCTTCAAGTGGTTGACTCTCATCAGAATCGAATTCAAGACGTAACGCTCTGGAAATAATTCCATGCATCCCGTATGTAGCTACTATGTATGTCAGTTCGAGGATTTCTTCATCTGACAAGCTATTTGAGATTGTTTGAAAAAGTTCATCGGAAACCAAACCATTGTTCAATGCCAAACAATCTGTGTATGCGAGAACTGCTCTTTCGATCTCATTGAAGCATTCTGATTCTTCCCAGTTGGGAATCGCTTGAATTTTCTCCTCACTTATCCCAACAGTTCTACATGACTTGCAGTGCTGCGAGAAAACGAAACGGCTCCCTACATCCCAGCCCACTCGAGTTTGTCCCAGTTCACGCAGTTGTGGATCCAATTTGCGTTGAGGTGACCTATAAAGTGCTAAACCCGCAACGGCATGGTCAAAAATTTCGGGCACTAAAGCAAAAGTTGGCCACCAATCTCCTGGACTTCCGGTATCAGTACCGGGTTCTACCGTCGGGTCTCTGTCTCCGAATATTAGTTGAAAGATAGTTTCAGCTGCTGGGTGCAAATCCGAACGCGGTATCTGTTTTATCCGTGGCATCCGAATTCCTATGTTTCTTTTGACTCAGGTAAAAGGCTGAACCCTCTTAACCCTTCCATGTCTAAGGGTTTAATAAATGTCGAATGATCAGTGTCTTCTGTGGAATTTAGACGCTCTACAGCGGTATCAGGGTCAACTCCAAATTCACCCGTATCTCTACAGAATTCGATCATTATTCCATTTGGATCCATGTAATAAAGGGAGTGGCACCATCCGTGATCTACTTCCATTAATGGAACTATGCCCTCTTCTGTCAGACGTGTACGTACTGCCTCAGTTCTGTTTTCATCAGAGGCGAATGCTAAATGATTAACCCAAACAGGGAGACCATTACCAACAGAAACTTCTGAACTCCAGTCTGGGCTCTCTCCTACTCCTGAAACCTCAAAAAAAGCTATGCACGAACCATCTCCTGTGTCGAAAAACAAATGGCGAAAAAATCCATCAGGAGCATTTTTTACCTCAGTGTGAACTAATGGCATGCCTAACAAATCTTCATAAAAATGTCTTGTTTCTTCACCGTTCTTACATGCGTAAACAACATGATGAAAGCCTTTATTTCTAATTTCTTTTGACATTTAAATCACTGAAGTCCTTTTGCTGCTCCACCATCAACTGGAATAGCAGCGCCTGTAATGAATTTGGCTTGTTCTGAACACAGAAATGCTACAACATCTCCAAAATCATCTGGGTCTCCTAATTTTCCGGTCGGAACATTGTCCGCTACACCTTTAAGATCGTCATAAAGTTCTGTAAGTCTTTCTGTAGCATGAAGTCCTGGTTGAATTGAATTAACTGTCACGCCTGATCTTGCAACTTCGGTTGCTGTTGTCTTTAAAAAACTAGTCAATCCAGATCTTGCCGTATTGGAAAGAATCAACTGAGCCATCGGTTCTCTGACTGCAATTGAGGTAACAGCTACAACTCGCCCCCAACCTTCATTAACCATTTTAGGTATCAACTCTTTACACATTTCAACAGTCGATAAAAGATTTAACTGAAGCGCAGCTGAAAAATCTTCTAATGCAGTGGTTTCAAAATTTCCCGGTGGTGGACCGCCGGCATTAGCTACAAGAATGTCAACTTTCCCAAATTCTTTTTCTACCTGTTCTAACATAATCTGAATAGACGAAGAGTCTGATAGATCAGAAGTAATGCTATGGCAATCACTTGAAAGTTCTTGGACTGCAGATAGCAAATGATCTGCTGAACGTGAAACTAAACAAACCTTTACCCCTGCTTTTGACAATGCTTTTGCACTGGAAAAACCCAGACCTCTTGAAGCACCGGTGACTAAGGCCGTGCGACCAGAAATTCCTAGATCCATGACTACTCGATTCTTAAATCTGATATCGCTCTACTAATCACCAATTGTTGAATTTGTTCTGTTCCTTCAAAAATGTCATGAATTTTTGCATCTCGATGCCAGCGTTCCACTGGATACTCTCTTACATATCCATACCCTCCAAGAATCTGTATGGCTCTTTCTGTAACCCATGTAGCAACTCTGCCAGCTTTTAACTTAGCCATTGAACCCTCAGCATTCTTAAAACCTTGGTGGGTTCCCAACCATGCGGCTCTCCAAGTAAGCATTCTGGCTGCATCTATCTCTGTAGCCATATCTGCGAGCATGAAAGAAATGCCTTGGTTCATTATTATGGGCCTTCCGAATGCTTCTCTCTCTTTCGCATATTCAAGGGCGTATTCATATGCGGCTCTAGCAACACCTATTGCTTGAGCTGCTACAGCAGGCCGTGTGGCCTCAAAAGTTTGCATTGCCGCTTGAGCGTTTCCTGGTTTACCCTCTTTAACTCTCGCTATTCTTTCGTCAAGTTTCTCCTTATTTCCTAATAGACAAGAACCTGGTATTCGGACATCATCTAAAACTACCTCAGCTGTATGACTTGCTCTGATGCCGTGTTTTTTATACTTTTGTCCCTGACTTAAGCCTGGAGTGTTTGGAGGCACAATGAAAGATGCATGCCCTCTAGATTTCAACTCGGGTTCGACAACTGCAACTACCACATGGATATCCGCTAAACCTCCATTAGTGATCCAAGCTTTGGTTCCATTAAGAATCCACTCATCTGATGCTTCGTCATAAACCGCCCTTGTGCGATATCCCCCGACATCAGATCCTGCGTCAGGTTCACTTGCACAAAAAGCTCCGATTTTAAGATCCCCTGCTTCCCCATAACATTGTGGCACCCACTCTAAAACCTGCTCTTGAGTGCCAGATGCGACAATTCCCGCAGCGGCCAACCCAGAACCCATTATGGCCATTCCGATGCCTGCATCTCCCCAAAATAATTCTTCAATAGCAACGGGAAGAGTAAGTCCTGTCTTATCTCCCATCATCCCATTCGCTAGGAACTCCCAAGAATAAAGACCCACCTCTGCAGCTTGCTCAACTACTGGGAAAGGGAATTCTTCTCGCTCATCCCACTCTTCGGCTGCAGGCCTAATTACGTCCTCAGAGAACTGATGTACCCACTCCTGTAGTTGTATTTGATCTTCGTTCAACTCCATTGAGAAGTCGCCCATTAATTACCTCCAAAATAAATATCTTCAATTGACAATAGCCTTACAAATGAAAGAGTAAACAATTCCTCTATTAATCAATTAGGGAAGATAGTCTCAAGTTGATATATGACTAGTAAAAAACGTGCTTCAAAAATCCCGAACAAACCATCATTAGATGGAATAGAAGATACGTGGTGCAATAAGTGGGAAAAAGACGGAACATATAGTTTTGATCGCGACAAAACCAGAGAAGAAGTTTTTTCTATCGATACTCCTCCTCCTACAGTGTCTGGCTCTTTGCATGTAGGTCATGTTTTCTCTTACACGCATACCGATGCAATAGCTCGATACCAAAGAATGATTGGAAAAGAAGTTTTTTACCCTATGGGATGGGATGACAACGGACTTCCTACAGAGAGAAGAGTTCAAAACTTTTTCGGAGTTAGATGTGATCCTTCACTTCCTTATGACCCTGAATTTGAAACTCCTCCTGATGCCGGCGACCCAAAGGCAATCAAAGCTCGCGGTGAATTCGATATAAGTAGACGTAATTTTATTGAACTGTGTCACATTCTCACAGCAGAAGACGAAAAAGCTTTCGAAGCTCTTTGGCGTCGTCTTGGATTATCAGTGGATTGGAATCTAACTTACGCAACTATTGACGAAAAATGTCAAAGGGTAGCTCAACGTGCTTTTTTAAAAAATCTAGACAGAGGAGAGGCATACCAAACAGAAGCTCCTTCCCTATGGGACGTAACTTTCCGCACTGCGGTAGCACAGGCCGAACTTGAGGATAGGGAAAGACCTGGTGCTTACCATACTCTTGTTTTTCACACCGATAGTGGTGAAGATTTGCATATAGCAACTACCCGACCAGAGCTACTCCCTGCTTGCGTTGCTTTGGTAGCCCACCCAGACGATTCACGATACAAAAACTTTTTTGGTACTACCGCGTCTACACCGGTGTTTGGTGTGGAGATCCCTATTTGTGAACATGAGCTTGCAGATCCTGAAAAAGGTACCGGAATCGCTATGATTTGTACCTTTGGTGATACTACCGATGTGACCTGGTGGCGCGAATTGGACTTACCAGTTCGAGCAATTATCAACCGTGATGGACGGATTGTAAATGAACCTCCAAATGGCATTTCCACTGAAACAGGCGTTAATGCCTTTAGCCGTCTAGCTGGAAAAACAATTTTTTCCGCTCAAGAAGAAATTGTTTTGATGCTCAGGGAAACAGAGGAATTAATTGGAGAACCTGAACCTATTACACACCCAGTGAAATTTTTTGAAAAGGGTGATAAACCACTCGAAATTGTCACATCACGTCAGTGGTACATACGAAATGGTGGTCGTGATCAGAACCTAGCTAATGCACTCGTTGGCAGAGGCGATGAAATGGACTGGCACCCAAACTATATGCAGACCAGATTTACTAACTGGATTGAAGGACTTAACGGCGACTGGTTGATTAGCAGACAACGTTTTTTTGGTGTGCCGATACCGCTGTGGTATCCAATCAACGAAAATGGTGAAACTCTTTGGGATGAACCAATTACACCCAATGAACAAATACTTCCAATAGATCCGACTTCAGATTCACCAACAGGATTCTCTGAAGATCAAAGAGGAAAACCACTTGGTTTTATAGGAGATCCAGATGTTATGGATACCTGGGCTACCTCATCTTTAACTCCACAAATTGCTTGTGGCTGGGAAGAAGACGAAGATTTGTTTCAACGGACCTATCCAATGGACATGCGTCCTCAAGCTCATGACATTATAAGAACTTGGCTTTTCTCAACTGTAGTTAGATCACACTTTGAAGCTAATTCAGCCCCCTGGGCTAACTGCACGCTAAGCGGATGGGTTCTTGATCCTGACCGTAAAAAAATGTCCAAATCAAAAGGCAATGTAGTCACCCCAATAGGTCTACTAGAGGAATACGGTTCAGACGCAGTGCGTTACTGGGCCGCAAATGGAAGACCCGGAACAGATACAGCATTTGATGACGGTCAAATGAAAATTGGCAGGAAATTGGCAATTAAAATTCTTAATGCAAGCAAATTTGTTTTGGGCTTTTCAGGATCTGATGATGCCCCTCTTTCGATAGACAATAATCTGATAAACCACCCATTGGACTGTTCAATGCTTACGAGCCTGTCTGCTTTGGTAAACGACACCACTGATGCTTTTGACAATTTCGACTATGCGCGTGCATTGGAGAAAACCGAGTCTTGGTTTTGGGATTTTACAGACAACCATTTAGAACTTGTAAAAGTACGGGCCTATAACGCAGAAGGAGAAGCATCAGCTTCAGCTCAACATGCACTGCGTTTGGCACTAGAAACATTGCTTAAACTTTTCGCTCCTTTTCTTCCTTTTGTTACCGAAGAAGTCTGGTCATGGTGGAAAGAGGGATCAGTGCACGAACAAGAATGGCCTTCAAGTAAAAGATTGCTCGAATTTTCCGGTTCTACCGGAGAAAAAGAAATCACTGTGGTGGCTGCACAAGCAATATCTGAAATTCGCAAGAAAAAAACTGAAGCAAAATGCTCGCTAGCAACACCAGTCAAGAATTGTACGGTAATTGACACACCGGAAAGACTCGACCTTCTTCGTCTGGCTTTAGATGATGTTTCCGCTGCTGCTAAAGCAGAGAATGTAAGTCTTGTCGAAGGGGAAAAATTTGAAGTTGAAGTTTTACTTGCAGAAGTAGAAAATGATTGAAATGTCTGCTCAACCAAATTTTGAACAATTAGTTGTTTCTTGTGATGGAAGAACAGCGCATATGCAACTGAACAGGCCGGAACGTCTAAACGCCTTATCCGCTACTCTTATGAAAGAAATAATTGAAGCTGCTGACTGGTTCGACCAACAACCTGATTTACGGGTTGTAGTTATTAGCGGAGCAGGTAAATCATTCTGTGCCGGCTTCGATATTGATGCTTTCGGAGACAACAACCAAAGCTCACAAGGAAAAGCAGCAGGTAAAAAACCTGCTGACTTGGGTCGACTTATGGCAGATTCGATCGAGAAGATGTCTGCTGTGGCAATTGCACGTCTTCATGGTCATGTTGTAGGCGGTGGTGTGGTGCTCGCTGCAGCTTGTGATCTTAGAATTGCTTCCGCTGATACGATTTTTTCGATCCCAGAAGTTGACTTGGGAATTCCTTTGGCTTGGGGTGGAATTCCAAGGCTAGTGAGAGAAATCGGCCCTACTCTAACTAAGGAATTAGTTATGACTTGTAGACCATTTGATGCTGAAGAGGCCCACAAAACAGGTTTTGTAAATAAAGTTGTAACCAGTGATGAAATTGACACTTCAGTAAATGCGTTAGCGTCAGCAATAGCATCTAAATCCAAAGTTGCTATTCTCTCAACAAAAGCACATGTGAATGCAGTCACTTCTCAAATGGTAGGAATAGCCAGATCATGGGCAGACGCAGATGGTTTAGAAGTCGCAATGGCCGACCCAGAGTCACAAAAAGCACAAGCTGCCTACTTAGCTGAAATTAAGAAAAAAAAGTCTGACTAATAACTTTTTAACATCAATTGCAATCCCAAATTATTTCATGCAGGTCTATGAAGAACTCCGTTAATAAAGGATATTTTTATGGTTCCTTCTTCTGGGTCTAGAACTTCACCATCACCATCGATAATCATGCTAAATCCACCTTCGGTGTGAGGCTGGAATATTAAAGTAACCGAACTATTGTGTTTCAGGTTGCTAAGGGTGCCTTGCCCCGGTGCGCAAATGAGAAAATCCTCTTTAGAGAGGATCGATGAATTCACGACTTTTATTTTGAAGTCTGCATCGACTGTGACCACAAATGCAGAATTGCCGTATTCGTCAAGACGTTTTTCTATGTCCTCACTTGTGACTTTAACACTCATATCAAAAGCATAATTTATATTTATATATAATTAAGTTGTATTTGCAAGTTTTTTTAGTATTTTTTATTGTATGTACAAGTTTAAGATAGGTGAAGCAGCACAATTACTTGGCGTTAGTACTGACACTGTAAGACGCTGGGCTGATTCAGGTCGTCTTTTAACAGAACGAACTGAAGGTGGACATCGACTCATTGATGGAACAGACCTTGCAAAACTGGCTCAGGAATTTTCAGACTCCAATGAACAGGACGGAGCTACACTTTCAGCTCGAAATCGCTTTACTGGCCTAATCACTCGTGTTGTCGCTGATGGGGTTATGGCTCAAGTGGAGATGCAAGCGGGACCGCATCGCGTTGTTTCTTTAATTTCTGCTGAAGCTGCTGAAGAACTTGGCTTAAAACCAGGCGCTCTAGCAGTAGCTGCTGTAAAGGCAACCAATGTGGTTATTGAACGTCCTCAATAACTCGAACAAGTTTCTGCTAGCTCTTGGATTTTCTCTATTTGGTTTTTCAGGATGCAGCAATCATGAGCAAGAAATAACTGTTTATGCAGCGTCTTCTCTGACTGAAGTGGTTTCGGAGATGGTTGAACAATATGAAAAGGTTTCAAACGTGAAAGCAATAACAATTTTTGGTGGCTCAAATCATCTTGCTGCACAACTTAGAGATGGGGCATCTGTGGATGTTTTCATTACGGCTGATTTTGAACTTCTCGACGGTTTGGGCTTTAACAACTTTCTGAAAGATTTCACTCAAAACTCGTTGGTTGTTGTAAAGCCTCGTGATTTTACTGATAAGAGTTTTGGTCCGAAAGACTTACAACTAGAAGAAAAGCTGATTGCCATTTGTTCTGAAGGTGTGCCTTGCGGTGATACTACAAGATCACGATTTGGAATTGTAAATGCAGATACATACGAATTAAATGTCAAAGGAGTTTTAGCTCGTGTCGCTGCATCAGAAGTAGATCTAGGAATAGTTTACGAAACTGACCTTAAAAACGAACCAAAAGTAGTTGAGGCATGGCCTCAAGAAAAGATCTGTCCCTGCGTGTCTTATACTTTGGCTTCAAAAGGAAAAAAGGGAGATGATTTTTCTGATTTTTTGAGTTCCGAAACAGCTAAAGAAATTTTCTCTGAACATGGTTTTTCCCATGAATAGGCTCCCTAAAACGATTGAGTTAGTTGCACTTATTGCAATTCTCTTTCTTTTGTCTCCCCTTGTGGGACTGCTGCAAAGAATGCCTTGGTCTGGCTTGACGGATCTTCTGGGAAGCGAAGTTGTTTTAGATGCTTTCTTTCTGTCACTGCTTGTGAGTTTTTCAGCCACTCTGATAGTGCTTGCATTAGGCACTCCGATTGCATGGTTTTTGGCTAGGGCGAGATTTCCTTTTTTGAAACTTCTTCGTGCAGTGGTATTACTCCCAATGGTTCTTCCACCAGTAGTAGGGGGAACTGCTTTGCTATTCGCTTTTGGAAGACAGGGTTTTTTGGGTAAATGGCTCGATAATTGGTTCGGTGTAACTCTCCCATTCAGTACAACCGGGTCTGTGTTAGCGGCGGTTTTTGTTTCAATGCCCTTTTTTGTGGTTGCCGTTGAATCTGCTTTTCGTTCAATCAATGAAGACTTTGAACAGGTAGCAGAAACACTGGGAGCTTCCCCTTCAAAGATCTTTTTGAGAATAACAATGCCTCGGATTCTCCCTTCAATAATTGCGGGACTTGCTCTCTCTTGGGCTAGGGCACTTGGTGAGTTTGGGGCAACAATAACTTTTGCAGGAAACTTGCCGGGTGAAACTCAGACATTGCCTCTGGCTGTTTTTCTTGCACTGGAAACTAACCCCGAAGCTGCTTTAGCTCTCAGTTTGGTGATGATAGTAACTTCGCTAGCAATTCTTATTCCGTTCCGCGATCAATGGTTGCCGGGTAAATAACAATGCTTTATTTGAATGGGTCTTTGAAGCACGAGCACTTTAGTTTGAAAGTGAACTTTGAAGTCGCGCGAAATAAAACAGTGAGCATCCTTGGACCCAACGGCTCAGGCAAATCGACGTTGTTAAAAATAATAAATGGTTTAGAGAAACTAACTTCAGGTGAATTGAAAATAGACACAAAAGTGATGGACTCAGGAAAGACTTTTGTTGAACCGCGTCATAGGAATGTTGGCTGGGTTCCTCAAAACCAGGTGCTATTTAATCATTTAACTGTGAAACAGAATGTCGAGTTCAGCCCTAGGTCTTCTAAAGAAAAAGCAAGTGAATTAATTGACTTATTCGAATTAACACATCTGCAGGAACGAAAAGCAGGTAGCTGCTCTGGAGGTGAATCACAACGGGTAGCGATTGCCCGAGCTATTGCATCGAAACCTAAAATACTTTTACTCGACGAACCTTCAACAGGTCTTGATGAAAAGAGTAAAACAATTATTCACCGTTACTTGAAAACACAAAGAGAAATTACAACTTTACTAGTCACACACGATCCCCTTGAAGCAGCTTCCTTATCTGAACATTTACTTATTTTAGAAAATGGTCTGATAACCCAATCAGGGAGTCCCAATGAAGTGAAGAGTTTCCCTGCAACGGCCTATTCTGCTTCTCTTGTCGAACTAAACTTCGTCACCGCTTCAGCAGATGGACTCATAGCCACAACCGAAAAAGGAGTAGAGCTGATTTTAAGCGAACCATTTAAAGGTCTTGTAAATATAGTTATACCGCCAAAAGCCATTGCTCTTTACAGAGAAAAACCTGCAGGTAGCCCCAGAAACGTTCTACAAGCAGAGATATTGGAAATAAACCCTATTGGTCAGAACGTACGAGTGAATTTGGAAGGTGGAATAAACTTCATGGCTGAAATTACCCAGAATGCTTTTCAGACTCTCAAACTTCGCGCTGGTGACACAGTTTGGGCAGCATTTAAGGCAACAGAGCTTATAACCACTATGGAGTGATATTTATATTAAATACAGCTATACATTGGGTAAAAATAAGAAAGGCATTGAATGAAACTGGGACTGATTTGGGGGTATTGGTCAGCCCAACCTCCTAAAGACTGGGTTGAACTTACACAGGAAGCTGAAAAATTAGGCGTGGACACTGTGTGGACCTCGGAATCTTGGGGTTCCGACGCTTTTTCTCCTTTAGCCCATTTAGCTGCTGTAACTGACAAGATTCGCTTAGGTACAAGCGTTGTTCAAATTGCAGCTCGCACACCTACCGCTTGTGCGATGCACGCTGTAACTCTAGACCACCTCTCTTCAGGTCGATTAATTCTTGGGATAGGAGTATCGGGTCCTCAAGTGGTGGAAGGGTGGTACGGACAGCCCTTTAAACGTCCCTTAGCTCGAACTCGTGAGTATGTTGAAATACTGAGGACTGCCTTTGAGCGCGAGGACTACCTTTCCTATGAAGGTGAGTTCTTTCAGCACCCCTACAGGGGGCCGGATTCAACCGATCTTGGAAAACCTCTCAAAATCATGACGCATCCGCTTCGAACAGAAATACCTATTTTCATTGGTGCTGAGGGGCCAAAAAATGTAGCCCAGACTTGTGAAATAGCTGATGGCTGGTTGCCGCTCTACTATTCCCCTTACCGTCAGGAGGTTTACAGTGACGTTATTTCGAATCGAAAAGAAACCTTTGAAATACCACTAAATATGATTGTTAATGTCACAGATGATATCGAATCAGGTTTGCTACCCATAAAAATGAGCATCGCCCTCTATATAGGTGGTATGGGCGCAAAAGGTAAGAACTTTCATACTGAATTAATGTCTCGTATGGGATTCGAAAATGAAGCAAAAAAAATACAGAATTTATTCCTAGAAGGCAAGCGTGAAGAAGCAATTGCAGCTGTTCCCAGTGATTTTTGCGATGAAATCAGTCTTGTCGGACCAGCTGATCGAATCCGTGATCGTCTTCAAGCTTTCGAAGATAGCCCTATAACCATGTTAAATATCGCCGCACGTACATCCCATGAATTGCGTGAAGTATCAGAAATCATTCTTGGCTAGTTAAAGCAAAATTGCTTTCGACTATTCCATTTCGGAAAGTTGAAAGTATTATTCGCTGATGTCTAGGAATTTTCAATGACTCTTATCAGAGCGGCTGTTTGCCATGAACCAAATTCAGACTTAACTATTGAAGAAATTGAATTGGCGTCTCCAGAACTAGACGAAGTTCGTGTAACTGTCGATGCTTGCGCAATATGCCACTCTGATATCACTTACATTGATGGAGGTTGGGCAATTGAATACCCCGTTGTTTTAGGACATGAAATTTCCGGAAAAGTAGCGGAAATAGGTCCTCACACTGAAACAGAGTTAAATGTTGGAGACCCGGTAGTCGTTTCTCTTATTCGAACCTGTGGGCTTTGTTTAGCTTGCGAAAGAGGTCATGACGTTGCTTGCACGGGAAAACTGAGACTACACGAGACAAGTCCGATAAGAACAAAAGCAGGCGAACAAATCACACATGGTCTTAACGCTGCAGGGTTTGCAGAAGAAATAGTAGTTCATGTTTCACAATGTGTGCCTGTACCTGAAGACTTGCCCAGTACGTTTGCAGCTCTTTTGGGTTGCGGCGTTATGACAGGACTGGGTTCAGTATTTAATACTGCAAAAGTTGGGCCAGATGATGTCACTGTAGTCGTAGGCTGTGGCGGTGTTGGTCTAGCAGCTATACAAGGCGCAAAAATCTCTGGAGCTAAGTTTGTAATTGCAGTAGACCCATTAGAAAATAAGAGGCATCTAGCTCTCCAATTTGGTGCAACGCATGCATTAGACCCAACAGAAGATTTGGAAAAAATGATCCAAAGTATAAATGGCGGTCGACTCGCTGATTTTACTTTCGTTACAACAGCAGCGCCTGAAGCTGTTTCAATGTCAATGAAACTTTTAGCCCCTATGGGCTCCCTCGTGCTTGTAGGCATGCCTGAAGATGGAATTATGTCGGAATTTGATCCGGGTCTGATTGCAGCTAGAAACCAACAGATTCTTGGATCGAAAATGGGTACGTCTCGCCCACATTTTGACATTCCATCAATGGTCAAGTTATGGACCGAAGGAAAACTCAATCTTGAAAAAATGGTCTCGAGTGTTTATGCGTTAGATGAAATAAATGAAGCGATTCAAGAAATGCGTAGCGGATCGACAATACGTGCTGTTGTATGTCCTAACTCCACGAAAAAGGATCCAAAGTGAAAGTAACCGAAGTTGAAACATTTGTAGTAGCAAATCCTCCGCCACGTCATGGAGGTCGTTACTTTATTTTCGTAAAGTTGACAACTGACAGTGGCATTTCCGGAATTGGTGAAGCCTACTCTGCTACTTTCAATCCTCATCTCATTGCAAAAATGATTGAGGACACTGCAGATCGATTTCTTATCGGAGAAAACCCTTTCCATGTTGAAACTTTTTGGCGTCGCTCTTATGGAGTGGGTTATGCGCTTCGCCCGGACCCTACTTTATGTGGAGTTATTAGTTCTCTCGAAATGGCCTGCTGGGATTTAATCGGGAAAGAATGTAATAAACCCGTTTATGAGCTTTTAGGAGGTCGTGTTCACGAAGGGTTACGTGCATACACATATCTTTATCCTCCCGATGGAGAAGATACATATAATCCTTCCACGGAAAAAAATATCTATAATGATCCCTCTTTAGCTGCTGAAGCAGCTGCTTCTGCAATCCAAAAAGGTTTTACTGCAGTAAAATTTGACCCTGCTAGTTCATATTCAGTTTTTGACGGTCGTCAACCCACTCCGAGTGAATTGGAGTTTTGTGAATCAATGGTTGGAGCACTTCGGGAAACTCTTGGCACTAGTGCTGACATCTTGTTTGGCACTCATGGTCAATTCACCCCATCAGGAGCACTAAGACTTGCGAGAGTTCTGGAAAAATACGATCCTCTGTGGTTCGAAGAACCTGTTCCTCCTGATGATGTCGAAGGAATGGCTCGAGTTGCTGCTGGAACTTCGATTCCGGTTGCGGCCGGAGAAAGACTCACAACAGTTGGTGAATTTGCAAGACTTCTAGAATATGGTGCGGCTTCAATAATCCAACCCAATCTCGGTCGTTGCGGGGGTATTTTACAAGGTAAAAAAATTGCTTCCGTTGCAGAAGTTAAACAGGCTGTGCTAGCTCCACACTGCTACTGCGGTCCTGTAGTAGCTGCTGCAAATATTCAATTGGCTACCTGCACACCAAATTTTTTAATTTTAGAGTCGATCGAAGATTGGTCCGGTTTTCATGCTGAAATTCTCGAAAAGCCTATTGAGTTTTCTGAAGGGCTTGTAATACCATCATCGGAACCGGGGCTTGGCGTGACTCTGAATGAAAATATAGCTAAAGCAAATCCTTGGAATGGAGAAGAACTTCAACTAACCCCACTTTACGATCCTCCTTCAGGTAGAGAAGGATTTGAAAAGTAATGATATTCGAACAGTTTTTGGAGGAACTTTATGTCTAATGAGCGTAGACGTGGAGGTAGAAACGAGCGAAGAAATCAAGCTTTACAAAAAATAGAACAACCTCCATCATTCCAACCAAAGCACAGATTCGAACCTTTAAGAGCCGTTTCTGACGATGAGTTAGAATCTATTCATAATGCATCACTCAAAGTTCTTTCGGAAACTGGAATAGCTTTTCTTGATGAGACTGCATGTCGGCAACTAGCAGATGCAGGAGCGTCTGTCGATAATCAGCAAGTGAGATTTGATCCTGAAATGGTAATGGAACTGATTTCAACTGCACCAAGCGAATTCAAAATGCATGGAATTTCACCTCAAAGAGATTTCATTATGGGTGGTAAGTGGATTACTTACACAGCAGTGGCCAGTCCTCCTTTCGTAACTGGCTTAGGAAAAGACCGTCGTGATGGCAATCGTGAGGATTTTCGCAACCTCATCAAATTAACTCAAATGCTTAACTGCTTGCACACAACTGCTGGTTATCCAGTAGAACCAACTGACATACATGCTTCAGTTAGGCATCTATACGCGACTCATGATGCTGTAACTCTTTCTGATAAACCACCATTCGTTTACAGTCTCGGGAGACAAAGAAACATTGACGGAATGGAAATCACTCGGATAGCAAGAGGTGTCGGCCACGATACTTTCAACTCAGAACCTTCAATTTTTTCGGTTATTAATGCAAGCACTCCGTTGCGATACGACACAGTAATGCTTCATGGAATTCAAGAAATGTCTGCACGAAATCAAGTTATTTGCATAACTCCCTTTACTTTGGCAGGAGCTATGGCTCCAATAACTGTTGCAGGAGCGCTCGTTTTACAAAATGCTGAAGCTTTGGCTGGGATTGCCTACACTCAATTAGTTAATCCAGGGGCTCCTGTTATTTACGGGGGATTCACCTCAAATGTCGACATGCAGTCTGGAGCACCAGCATTTGGAACACCTGAATACTGGAAGGCATGTCTTATCGGAGGTCAACTTGCCAGACGATACGGAGTCCCTTACCGATCATCTAATGTAAACGCATCAAATAGCGTAGATGCACAATCAATGTACGAAAGCGTTATTTCGATTTGGGGCGCAATTATGGGAGGCGTCAATCTTCTACTGCATGGGGCGGGTTGGTTAGAAGGCGGTCTTCTGGCTTCCTACGAAAAAATGGTTATAGACGCAGATGTTCTTAACATGGTCAATTCTATGCTTGAACCTATTACCGTCGATGACGCAACCCTAGCTATAGAGGCAATTGCCGAAGTAGGACCCGGAGGTCACTTTTTCGGAACTGAACACACCCAAAAGCGTTTCAAAACAGAACATTTTCGCCCAATGGTGTCTGATTGGAGAAATTATGAATCGTGGGATGAAAGCGGCCGTGTAGAAGCCCACCAAAGGGCCCAAAAGATTGCAGAACGACTAATTGAAGCACATGAAGAACCGCCCATGGATATAAATATCCGTCACGAACTAGATGAATATCTTGAAAGAAGAGTCGCCGAAGGTGGAGTTCCAACCGACTACTAGGAAAGGAAACACATTGAAAGATAGAGCACAGGTAGTTGTAGTAGGTGGTGGAGTTGTCGGTTGTAGCGTTCTCTATCACTTAACCAAATCTGGTTGTACCGACGTTGTTCTTCTTGAGAGAAAGGAACTTACTGCTGGTTCAACCTGGCACGCAGCTGGAGGCATGCACACCTTGAATGGCGATCCAAACGTTGCTGCCCTTCAAAGGTACACGATAAAGCTCTACAAGGAACTTGAAGAATTAACAGGTGTCGATTGTGGAATCCACCTAACCGGTGAACTGATGTTAGCTGATGATGAAGACAGATTGGACTGGTTAAAAATGGCCCATGCCCGAGGCAGGTACCTAGGCATGGAAACAGAAATTATCTCCACTTCGGAAGCAAAAAATCTTGTTCCTTTTCTAGAAGAACAATATTTCGTAGGTGCCCTTTGGGATCCAGTTGGCGGACATGTCGACCCTTCAGGTGTAACTAATGCTTATGCTGCTGCAGCACGATCCTTGGGGGCTGAAATAGAACGAAACACATGGGTGAAAGAAATTATTCAAAAATCTGATGGCACCTGGGATCTCGTCACCGATAAGGGAACAATAAATTGCGAAAACTTTGTGAATGCCGGAGGTCTATGGGCTAGAGAAGTGGGAAGAATGTGCAACATTGAGCTACCTGTTCAGGCTATGGAGCATATGTATTTCCTTACTGAAGAACTGCCTGAAATAGAATCTTGGCTTGATGAAACTGATGGTCACGGTCGAGGAGTCATTGACTTTGGTGGGGAAATATACTTAAGAGCTGAGGGTAAAAGCCTTCTCCTCGGAACCTATGAACAAGCATGCGTACCCTGGCAAACCAAAGCAACTCCGTGGGACTTTGGTGCACAACTTCTTACACCAGACCTTGAAAGACTTACACCTTCGCTTGAAATAGGTTTTTCACACTTTCCAATTTATGCAGAAGCCGGAATCAAGCAAGTTATTAATGGTCCTTTTACATTCGCTCCTGACGGAAATCCTTTAATTGGTCCTATTAGGGGACAAAGAGGACATTGGGTTGCCTGTGGTGTTATGGCGGGACTAAGTCAAGGTGGAGGAGTCGGACTAGCAATGGCAAATTGGATCACAACTGGAGATCCAGGCTTTGATGTTTGGGGAATGGATGTTTCACGTTTCGGCGACTGGACGACACCTTCATATACATTGACCAAAGTAATCGAAAACTACAGTAGACGTTTCCAAATTAGCTTTCCTAATGAAGAACTACCTGCAGGCAGACCCCTTCACACTTCACCAATATTTGGCAAACTTACCGAAGCAAATGCCGTGTGGGGAGCTGCATACGGACTTGAATACCCTCTTTGGTTTCAAACATCCGGAAAAGAACCAATAGAAGAAGTCACATTTAAGCGCTCCAATGCCTTTCCTGTGGTAGCTGAAGAAGTTAAAAACGTCCGAGAAAATGTTGGAATGATGGAAATTACTGGTTTTGCAAAACACGAATTCACTGGAGCTGGTGCACGAATCTTTTTAGAAGGGTTACTGACGAATAACATACCTAAAAGCGGAAGAATATCTCTAGCCCCAATGCTTAATGAGGCAGGAAAACTTATTGGGGACTTCACTGTTGCTTCTCTTATTGACGAATTTTCAGGAGAAGAGAAATTTATTTTGTTTGGTTCAGGAATAGCTGAGGGTTACCACCAAAGATGGTTTCTTGAGCACCTTACACTTGATTCAAATACACAGTACAGACCGATAGGGAACGACATGACAGGATTGGCAATTGCTGGTCCTGCCTCTAGGGAACTTCTCAGCTATCTGGTGGACGAGGATATATCATCTGAAAATTTTCGCTTCTTAGATATAAAAAATATGGCTATCGAAATGATCCCATCTTTAGTAGGAAGAATATCTTTTACTGGCGATCTGGGTTACGAAATTTGGGTTTCCTCTTCTCTTCAATCAAAACTATTTGATCTGTTAATTGATGCTGGAAAAAAATTCGACCTTGGACTTTTTGGACTACGTGCTTTAGACAGTATGAGATTTGATAAGAATTTCGGGGCATGGGCTAGTGAGTACAGACCCATTTACAATCCGCTGGAAGCTGGAATGGATAATTTCGTAAAATTCGATAAAGAAAGTTTTCTCGGTAAAGAATCTCTTAATTCGGTATTGGAAGAAGGTCCTGAAAAGAAACTTTGCGCTTTTGTGGTTGATGCAGAAAATTCTGACGTCCTTGGTGATGAACCAATATGGTACGGAGGTGAAGTCGTCGGCTGGGCGACCTCAGGAGGCTACTCTCACTGGTCGGAAGAATCCTGTGCTCTCGGCTACCTTCCTTCGGAACTAGCAAACATGAATGAGGGTTTTGAAATTGAGGTGTTAGGAATTCTCCGTGAAGCAAAAAGAATAAACGAACCACTATTTGATCCTGACGGATCTCGAATGCGAAATTAAAAGAAAACAAATTTTATGGGAGCACAAGGAAAAATTTTCGAAGACCCCAATGACCCACTTATACGCAGGGCTTCCACCACAGGGCACAGAATGGTCCTTGGTCCAGGTGAACCTGCTTTAAGCGAATGGGCTAAAGAGGGACTCTCACTCCCTGATGAAAAAGCCATGATGGAGTACAGGGTGAAAAGAATTCGTTCTGAACTTGCAAAGGCTGATCTTGCGGGAATCCTTCTTTTCGATCCTATGAATCAAATGTATGCAACCTATTCCCCGAACATGCAACTGTGGATTACACATAATCCCTCTAGATACGTCTTTTTAGCAACAGACGGACCACTGATACAATTCGATTATCCGAACTGCGAATTCTTATCTGCTCACAATCACCTTGTGGATGAAGTCAGACCCGCAAAAACTTTTTTCTATTTTGTAGCTGGTGATCGAGTTGAAGAACAGGCACAAAGATTCGCTTCAGAGATAAATGATCTAATCAAAACTTATGGTGGAACAAACCGTCGTTTAGCTGTTGACGTAACTACCATTGCAGGTGCGCAAGCACTTCAACAGGCTGGTTTGGATTTGGTTGAGGGAATGAAAATCATGGAGTCAGCCAGAATGATCAAATCGCCGGATGAAATAAAAGCTATGCGATGCTCTGTGGAAACAACTTGGATCTCTTGTCAGAAGACATTTGAAGCAATGGAACCTGGCATTACTGAAAACCAACTCTGGGCAACTATGTGGTCTGAGATGCTTTTAAGACATGGGGAATGGATGGAGTGCAGACTTCTTTCTGCGGGACAGAGAACCAATCCTTGGTTTCAAGAATCAAGTAGCAACATCATCAATGAGGGTGATCTTGTAGCTTTCGACACTGATTTTGTGGGTCCTTATTCAATGATGACGGACATTTCAAGAACATGGATTTGTGGTGATGTAAAACCCAATAAACAACAGCGTCAAGTCCACTCACTAGCTGTAGAGCAAATGCACAGAAATACCGAATTGCTTAAACCTGGAACGACTTTCTATGAATTGACACATAATTCTTGGACCCCTCCAGTTGATGAATACCGTCATTATTCATGTCTCTTTCATGGGGTGGGTCAATGTGACGAATACCCTGACATTTATCTGCCAGACGCTTGGGAGGAATATGGTTATGACGGAGTTCTTTTACCAGGAATGGTGCTGACTGTAGAAGCATATGTTGGGTCTAGGTCTGGCGGCCAAGGAGTAAAACTAGAAGATCAGGTCTTAATTACCGAAGATGGTCATGAAAATCTTTCTAATTGGACTCTAGACCTTGAAAAATTTGAAAGACTTTGAGTTCTTAAATGATTTTTCCTTAATGGGATGTATCGTCAGCAAATAGAAATAACAATATGGAGACAAAAATGAATGAATCTTGCAAAAATCGAGTAGCTATTGTTACAGGTGCAGGAAGAGGAATCGGACGCGAGCATGCACTTATGCTTGCCAGTGAAGGCGCAAAAGTAGTTGTCAACGATCTTGGAGGGGACGAGTCAGGTCACGGCGAAGATCTCACACCTGCTCAAGAAGTAGTAAATGAAATTAAAGAAATGGGTGGCGAAGCAATCGTTAATGGCTGCAATGTGGCCGATTTTGAAGCTGCTGGAGCGATGGTTCAAGAAGCCGTTGACACTTGGGGAAGGATAGACATACTCATAAACAATGCTGGAATTCTTAGAGACCGAATGTTGTTTTCAATGTCTGAAAATGACTGGGACGCTGTGATCAATGTTCATTTGAAAGGAACTTTCGCTCCAACACATCATGCTTCAGTTTTTTGGAGAGAATCTGTGAAAGCAGGTGGTGAAACTTTTGGTCGCGTAATTAACACTTCATCACCTTCCGGTATTTATGGGAACGTTGGCCAAACTAACTATGGTGCAGCAAAAGCGGGAATTGCTGCTTTCAGTGTTATAGCAGCACAAGAACTATTTAAATACGGTGTAACAGTTAACTGCTTAGCACCAACTGCAATTTCTAGACTTACTGAACCTTTAATGGGTGGAAGTGATGGTGTAAGCGACGAACTTCGTGAATCAATGTCCCCAAGATGGATTGCCCTAATAGCAACATGGCTTTGCAGCGAAGAAGCACAGAATGTAACTGGGCGTGTGTTCGATATACGCGGTGACAAGCTCGGCATTGCTGAAGGTTGGCACCTCGGGCCTAGTGAAACACAAGGAGACGAACCATCAGACCTTACTAATGTTGTAAAAACTTTGATGGAAAAATCAAGGTTAAATGCCGACATGTCAGGTAATGACAGAGAAGGTCCTGGGTTTCCTCCGAAAACGATTTAAAAAATTTTCAATAACCCTTAAAAACCGCAGATCGTTTTTCGATCCAAGCAAGCGCTGCTTCTTTAACATCTTCTGTTTCAAAATTAACCGACTGGGCTTGTGCCTCAGCCTCAAGAGACTGACTCAAAGATGAATTAAGTCCAGCATTAAGCAATTTTTTGCTCATCGAAAGTGCAACAGGTGGACCAGACGATAAACGATCGACAATTTCCTGCACCGTTACTTCAAGATCACTGTCAGCTACTACCCGATTCACTAGACCAATACGATCAGCTTCCGTGGAATCAATAACTTCAGCCAACAAAACTAGTTCTTTGGCTCGATGCATACCTATTTGTCGTGGGAGAAGCCATGAACCTCCAAAATCAATCGACAAACCTCTCCGAGCAAAAATTTCTGAAAATCTGGCACTTTCTGAAGCAATAAGTAAGTCGCAACCCAATGCAAGATTCATACCTGCGCCGGCCGCCACACCTCTTATTTTGGCAACAACAGGATGTGGAATTTCGTTTAGGGCTAATACAGATTCACTTATCTGTCTCATGCTCTTTATATGCGAACGTTTTACTTCGGAATCTATTTTGCTTCCTTGTCCTCCGACATCTGCCCCAGAGCAGAAATTATCTCCAGCGCCGGTAATAACAACCGCTCTTACGCTTTCGTCTCTGGAAATATCTCTACAGATTCGTCCAAAATCTGCAAACATTTGTGTTGTCATCGCATTCATAACTTCGGGGCGATTCAGCGTAATAGTTACCTGATAGCCAATCTGCTCGACATCAATACCCTCTGAACCTTCAATATTTTGTTCCATAAACGGACACTATCTACTTCCCATGCAATTCCACTAACGGAGCCTAGATAAGATTTACTTGTGGATTTAGGAATGAATGTTGACCAACAGACGATTAAGGATGTTTTCTCCAATTTCTTTATTGAACAAACCGGACCCGAAAGTGCTAGAAACTCCGTGCCCTTAGGTTTTGACTCTCGAGCTTGGGAAAGACTGGCCGAAACCGGCGCACATGGAATGGGAGTTTCACTACCAGAAGGCGGGGGCGCTTCATTGTCTGAACTGGCCATTATGTCAGAAGAAGCCGGAGCACATATAGCTCCTCTACCAATTATCGACCACATAGTCTCGTCAAGGGTTTTGGAAAAATTAAACGTTCTGGAAACAGAGGTATTAACTGGAGCTCTAATTGCTGGAATCGCAATAAGACCCACCACAAAAGAAGTTGCCAAGTCAGTCCCATCAGGTGCCATCGCAAATAGATTAATTGCTTTGCACGAGGACAAAATCATACTAATAAAAGATGAACCGCCTAATAGATCCCTACCTAATCATGGGGACCTTCCGATAGCACACCGTGAATTGAAAAACTTCAGTGTTATTGCAGAAGGTGAAGAAGCAATAGAAATTTTTGATAGAGCTCTAAACGAATGGAAAACCCTAATATCGGCTTTTCTTGTTGGCATTACTCGTAGCTCAATTGAAATGACTGTTAGCTACGTGAAAGATCGTCACCAATTTGGCAAACCTATTGGAAGTTTTCAAGCAGTTCAACATGGATTAGCAGATTTACCAGGTTTATGTGACGGTGCACGCCTTCTAGTAAATAAAGCAGCTTGGGCTGGAGACAGGCAAAGAAATGGAGAAATAAATTTAGGTGACAATGAAATCTCTGACTTCGCTACTCTTGCATCGATGTCACTTGTTTTTGCAGGAGAAACATCGTTGCAGGCAACAGATCGCGGTCTTCATTACCACGGAGGTTATGGATTCTCAGAAGAATATGACATACAACTTTTTTACCGCAGAGCCAGAGCCTGGTCTCAAATTCTCAACAGCCCTTCAGAAGAATGCCTCCACCTCGCTGACCTTCTTCTAAAAGATAGTGGGGCTGAATAATGGATTTTGAACTCTCTGAAAAAGCAATTGATTTCCGTTCTCAGGTTAAAAGCTTCATCGAAAATAATCTGACTTCAGAAATAATTTCGAAAATGCATAAAACAGGGACATTCAATGATAAAAGTTTTAATGAGGCTCTAGCTTCAGAAGGTTTATTGGCAGGAGCGGTGCCAGGTTACGGGGATCGTGACCCAGTGGAGTTGTACCTTTTGTTCAATGAACTCGAAAAAGCTGGTGCGCCATATGACGGTCTAGCGGTAACAATGCTGGTTGCTGGGATCATCAATGCTGTTGGAACAGAATTTCACCATGAAGAGATTCTTAAAAAGTTACTTACTGGGAAACATAATTGTTGCCTAGGTTACAGCGAACCAGATTATGGATCGGACGTTGCTTCAATCACTACGAAGGCTGAGAAAGTTGGAGATAAGTGGATAATAAACGGACAAAAGATGTGGACGACAATGGCCCACGAGTCAGACTGGGTTCTTTTATTAACTCGTACTAATTCTGAGGTGCCCAAACATAAAGGGATGACAATGTTTATGGTTCCTATGGCTACTCCAGGAATTGAAATTCAACCTGTTCCTACTATGGCTTCAGAAAGAACCAATGCGACTTTTTACGACAATGTAGAAGTGGAAGACCAATGGCGTTTGGGTGAAGTAGACGATGGATGGTCAGTGATGGGAATTGCTTTGGCATTGGAGCGAGGCGTTATGGGAGGAACAAACCCTGCAGTGCCTCTTCTAAAACATGCAATTAACTGGGCTGAAACCACACCGTCTAAAAACGAAAGCTTAATGATAAATAACACTCTCATGAGGGAACGAATAGCCCGCACAGCCATAATAAACCAGGTGGGACAACTACTAACTCTCAGGGCAGCATGGATAGCTGCAACCGGAGGAATGCCGGGAGTTGAGGGTTCTATGGCAAAAATATATGCCTCTGAGGAATATCAGAAGGTGGTCGGTTGGTTCCAACAAATGGCAGGAGCTGAAGGTCTTTTAAGTTTTGGTGCAGAGGATGCAGCAGCATTTGGGTGGATTGACTATGACGCTCGTCATGCTCCTGTTACTACGATCTATGGGGGAACAAGTGAAATCAACCGAAACAACATCGCTGAAAGGCATCTTGGCCTCCCACGCAGCCGATAAAAAATAATTCAAAATCCTTAGAACCGACTAGACTGGTATTGATCCCGAGGGTCCCTGCTTCCCGTTTTATTACCGGTTGTAGCGCACTGAGGAGAAAAAATGAAGATACTTATAGCCGATTCACTTCCGGAGGACAAGATCGAGATCCTCCGTGAAAAAAATTACGAATGTATCGTTGAGCCTGATCTGTCTGCAGAGCAAATTCCTGAAAAAATCTCAGGTATAGAAGTTCTAGTGGTTAGAAGCACAGAAGTAACTTCTGAAGTATTTGAGAAATCTGATTCGTTAGGCCTTGTCGTTCGTTCGGGAGCCGGAGTAAACACAATCGACTGTCAAGCGGCAGCTGATTTTGGTGTCTATGTTTGTAATGTACCCGGAACAAATTCTATCGCAGTAGCCGAGTTAACTATGGGACTTATGATCGCTATTGATCGTCACATCCCATCAGCCACAGCAGACCTCAAAGAAGGTAAGTGGAACAAAAAAATGTATAGCAAAGCTCAAGGGTTGTTTGGTAAAACCATTGGGATTATTGGCTTAGGTGAGATTGGGTTAGCGGTCGCTGAAAGAGCTAAATCCTTCGGAATGACAGTTATCGCTAAAAAAGCAACCCGTAAACCAGAAGCCGAATCAAAAATTCGTTCAACTGGCATAAAACTCGTCGACACGATAGAGGACTTAATTGAAGAATCTGATGTCATTTCAATACATATACCTAGCGACTCTGAAACCAAAAATTTCGTTGACAAGGAATTTCTACAATTGATGAAACCGGGTTCAATTCTTATTAACACAAGTCGTGGAGAAATAATTAATGAGGATGCTCTTCTTGATGCTCTCGATGAGAAAGATATCCGAGCAGGTTTGGATGTTTTTTGTGATGAACCAACAACGGGAACTGGAGACTTTTCGTCGAAACTCGCCGAACATCCAAATGTAATTGGTACCCATCACATAGGAGCGTCAACTCAACAAGCACAAGATGCGACCGTAGAAAAAACAATTGAAGTCATAGATTCATTCCGCGATGGGAATGTTATTAA
>CEVZ01113759.1_pt1 | contig 32904 bp, 8 predicted proteins | sample 361371 | NCBI WGS metagenome assembly CEVZ01 (sample SAMEA2620217, study PRJEB7988) | marine metagenome | isolation source: saline water (ENVO:00002010), including
AGTGAAGGTGAAAGTCTGTTCTGGATATGTGGCTGTTGTACCACTACCAACGTTCTTAATAACCCATCTTGATCCGTTTAACAGTATTCCATACTGTTGGTCGTAATCTTGGTCTCCTCTGTTGTTAACACAGTTAGGATAACCAGTATTTGCAGTAGTACCGTAACCATTAACGTTACCGTCAATGTATGGTTCAAAGTACGCAGCAGCTGTAGGTACGTCCGCCTCAGCAGGAGTAGTGTTACTTGTAAAGAGTTTCAGTACAAGGTTTCGTGGTGAGTTATCTTCTAAGTCAGCAACAAAGTTATTCTGAGCGATCAGATAACGTAGCGATTCAATTTCACCAATATTAGGAACGAGTAATGCCATTGAGAACTACCTCTGGAAGGGTTAGACGTTAAGAACTATAATGTATTTATAATTTTAATTTTAGAGAGACTAATAGCCTTCTAATGCCAGTTACGCTGACGACATTAAAATTGAGAATATCACCAGCGACTATTGTAGTCACCCAATTATTTAGGACATCATCAAAGTATTTATCTGAAGATTGTAATTGTATCCTCTGTCCATTGGTAATACTGGAAAAATTAGGATATTGAGCAAAAGTACATTTAGAGATGTCAAATACGATATCTCCAGTTTGATCACATAGTACCTTTACAGATTCAATTACTCCACTAACATCAATGGTGAGTTTACCTTTATCACCAGCAATCATTGGAGTACTTCCACTATCAATTACATAATTTACAGTTCTGGTAAGATCTGCAGCCGCAGCCAGAGCAATCATGAATACATCATCAGAAGCGTCAGGAGCTGTAGTAAATACAACCTTATCACCTGAGATGTTGTAATCAGAAGCAGGATCAAGTAATAATCCATTCTTAGTTACAAGAATCTGTTGGTTATTATTGGGATTATATGGAGCTCCTTGATCAGATAACGAAAAAGTTTTACCTATACCATTAAATCCACTAAGACCATCCAGTACAATATTACCATATTGTATGGACTTTGAAGGAATTTCATAATCAACTCCGACATTGTAATTGCCTGGTTGATTTAGGGTGACTAAGTAATCTGCCATTATGATACGCCAGGTATTACTAAGACATTACCCTGAATAGGTCTTGTCTTATATGCATTGGGAGAAGTTAAGACAACATCATACACATATCTCCCACCTTCTATTGTGGAAGTAATTGTGCTAGCAAGAGAAACCTTTACGACACCATTTACTCTATCAGGAAAAGATACAGCAAAAGCATTAAACTTAGTAGCTTCAGGATGTTTTTTAATCTTAGATTCGGCAGTATAACCAGTTAAGTTCAAAGAAGAATTATTATTATTCTTAATAGTAAAAGTCGCTTCAAAATCTACGCCTTGATCCAAAACTATATTGACATTTCTTGCTGTCATCTGTCAAAAGTAGAATTTTAGTTATTTATGACAATTTATTCAAGACCTGACTCAATAGGTCTTTGACTTCATTAATTTCATTTTTTAAATTATCAATGTCTTTTTTCTGAGTTTCCAAATCAGCAACCTCATTTAGTTTCCGATTCTTCTCTATCAAATAAGAGTTATATTCACTATCTGAACAATTAATAATTGCCCCAGTATCAGTGTCCCTATACAGGGAGGCACTATCTTTTACTTTAACTTTATTCATTAAATGGATGCAATAGCTCTCAGATCACGAATCTTAGGAACGTAAGCATAGTTAGTTCCACTCATGACAATTTTAATTTGGAATCCGTTAAACTGTGGAAGATTTCCTCGTGTAAACTTATATTCCTTATAATCATTTTCAGTTGTAGAAGCCAAAATTCTTCTGTCTGGTCTTCCACTATTCTTAGCCTTATTGATAATATTACCAACAGAATCTAAGTTATCGAAGCCAGGGAATAGTTCAAATAATTGATACTGTGGTGGAGCATCAACCCTGAATATTCTATACAGAACCCTAATATCATTGGTTGGGTGTCTGTATGCATCAAACATAACTGTCAATGCATCTGCAGCCTTCTCTAAGTTAACAACCTTAGAAAGATAAATTGCAGCACTTGGATCTGAGTCCAAAGAATTTACTCTCTGATCTGATGCATAATCAGTAATCTTGGAGTTAATTCTATCCATTGTTGTAATAATATTAACTCTATCCAAATCAATCATTGGAGTGACTTTACTGTCAAGAGTACTCATGAAGAATTGCATTGTGAATGACTTTCTGCCTGGGAAGTCAGTCAATCTATTAAGTTCGTTTATCTTAGAACCAATAAGTCTTGGTGAATTTAAAGTGTTATTACTATTCAAAGAAACAGCTTCATATCCCATGTCAACATAGGAATCCATATTACCATCAGGACTATTACCACTAAAGGTTCTAACCTTAGCTTCAATATTAGTACCATCTGGTATCAAAGTACCAACGTTTGGTCTAATTAAATTGAATGGAATGTTCTGTGTTGCTTGAGGTCCGAATGGAACACCAACCTGTACATACTGTTGATCGTAACTACCACCAGACTTAGTTTCTCTCCAATACAATTCTGGGAATGAATTAGCATTACTTGCAGATCTATCAACACCACGAGAAGAAACACCAACCTTAACCCAATAATGGTCAACATCTATTGGATACTGAGAAAGATCCGTTTCAGAGAACTTGTGAGTAGTATTAATTCTTCTTAGAGATACACCGTTCAATTCATACTTGTGAAGAATGTCATTTACGTTATAATCTCCCGCCTTAGTAGAATCAATTGATCTTGTAATACCTGTCACAGTACCATTAGAAGTACTTACACCAGTGTACTTAAGAACTTCGTTTCCAAGTTTAATATAGCCTGGGTTAGAACTATCTACTGGTAGATTTTCAAATGAGGTAAAGATACCAACAGAAGAAACTGAGATATCAGCAGTACTTGAAGAATCAAAAGCAGCAGTTATCTTCTCAGCCTTAACATCAGACTCAACACCAAATAGTTCAACTTGATCAAGGTTAGAATACATACCATGATTACTATGTCTTACTCTGAAGTGTAATCCATCCGCTACACTCTGAAGATACTTAATGGATCCACCATTAACAGTGTTGGTATTACCACCTCCAACATAAACAATGGAAGATGAAGCATCAACTTTAGGTTGACCCTGAATTTGATCAATTAGGATCGTATTAAATGCACTAATAACACCAACATTATTAGGAATTGACAATCTAAGATCCTTACCAAAACTATCTGTCTTGGAATAATCAATTGTCATTACATCACCAGCAGAATATCCAGTACCACCAATAGATACCGTAGCAGCAACTGCAACTCTATTATTAACATGGAGACTTATTTCTGCTCCAGATCCCTTACCAATTTGTGAAATTAATGGGACATTATTATAAACAATGGAAGAGTTTGTAAATCCAGTACCAACATTGGTCAATAATAGATCACTTCCTATTCCAATTGCACCAAGAACTTTACTTAGATTTGCACTAAAGTTTGGATTATTTTCCTGATAGATTGTAGTACCTTCAGTAAGTCCAGAAACTTCAGCAGTTGTAAGACTCTTACCTAAACCAACAATAGTGTTGCTTGCAACCATATCAATTGGATCGAGAGCAAGAGAAACGATCTGTCTGTTTCCTACTTCAAGATCTGGATTGTAGAAATTAACTCTACCAACTTCAGATGTGAAATCTGCTCTGTATAGATTGAACTTAAGATCCTCTAACTGACTTGGATCCCATGTAGCACCGTTCTGTGACTTAAATAGTGAACCAAGTAGTGGTTGGGAAGAAACAATAATCTTCTCAGAGTCAGCAGAATTAACCGTGGTAATGTCTTCTTCACCCATTCTGGAGATAAAGACATAATATTCATTAGATGCAGAAAGGAGAACTAAGCAATACTCACCACCACCTTCAAGATATACAGGAGATGGGAATGTAAATGTAGTTGCCTTAGAACCATCCTGAGAAAGAACAACATCATCTGGATCCAAAATAACTTCACCAAATGGAAGAATTTCCTGAGTAGGTAAACCAGTTTGTAATGTTCTTACTTGAAGTGTAACTGGTAGTTGTTTTGTATCCTTTGCACTAAAGAATATATCACACTTAGTTAGATAAACACCATTGATATCTGGTACTTCAAATGATTGTGCAAGAGGGTCAACCCATCTTGTCTGACTGGTAGATCTGTTATTAAAGTTAACATCAGTAACCAATCTACTGGAACTACTTGTGATTGTTCTGGAGTCTGAATGTGGAACTCTTTGAACATCAGCATTTCTCATTCTCAAAGTACTTGCTTCAATATTTTGAAGAGTACCAGAAGAAGTGAAGTTTGCTTCAGCAGAACTATCAGTGAATCCAGAAATTGTGGAGTTAACAGCACTGGTTGTTAAAGTAAATGTCTTAGTACCAGTACTAAATGATGGTGCAGCAGGAACAGTAGGATCAGGTAAGTATAGAGATCCAAGAAGAACTCCAGCCTTATCTGTTATTAATCTAATATCCTTAACTTGTGCAATAGCACCACTCGACTGACCAATCAGTTTCATATCTTTGGTTATATAACCATAGAAACCAGATGCAGCTTGTAACTCAAGAGCAGCAGTATCAACGTTCAGTAGTGTACTTGTAGATGAATATGCTGAAGATATTGCATTTGCAGGAGAATAAGGATTCTCTTTATATGTCTGTGTTGGATTGTTATAAGGACCATACTTATGATTCTGATTTGCTAATCTGAATCTAATTGCATCAGCATTGGTATTTGGACGACTTCCTTCTACAGTTTCGCCAGGTCCAAATGTACCACTAATCATTTCTATTTCAATGAGTTTAGGTACAACGTACTTACTCATATCAATGTTATCAAAGAATGGATACAATCTTGTGTTAGGCTTAAGTCTCCTACAAACAAATTCAATATTCCTTGATCTCATTGTAGCAACAACTTCAGTTGAAACTACCTTGTCACCAAGACTTGTAGTATCAAATCTTTCACCAACTCTAAACTGAATACCTGACCTTGATTGATTAGAAGTAGTTGTAGTTGTTTGTTCCCTGAAATTAATAGTTCTATCAGTGAAATGGGTAGTTGTGGTAATTGGAACACCATGACGACCACCTTCTCCATATTGACCTCTTCTGGTAGTTGTACCAGTCATAGTCGTTGTAGTATCACTGAATACAGAAGGACCAGTAGATACACTTGATCCAGTCCATGTTGTTTCCCATGAACCCCAATCAATTGGAGATAAACCAGTGTTACTATCTGCACCAGTCATACCCATGAATCCATTGTAGGATCCTTCAATATCATATGTTGCAGAACTTCTTCTTGTCTCAATCCATGTATCTGTGCCTGGATTTAATTCAATCTGACCAATCCAGTTAACAACAGCAAATGGGTTTACGTTCTCAATTCTTGTTGCAAACTTATTCTCAAGATAAGAAGTATCCGTGTAATCCAAACATACAACGTCACCAATCCTCTTGACATTAGCATCTCCAAGGTCTGTAACGAATCTATAGTCAGCAGATGGAGAAGATGTAATTGCAGCACCAACAATCGCTTCAGATCCAAGCAATAGGTCAATAGATGTGGTGTAGTGTTGTGGTCTTAATCTACCCTCAATAGAATCAACACTTGCTCTGTACTGTTTATTGGTTACATCACCAGCAACAACAGATTTAAAGTTATCTACAAAGAATCCAGCCTTAAATCTATCAAGGTTAGTTTGTGGATCCCTTAAAGACATATTTGCAGTTTCACTTTCAAGAAGTGACAATGCAGTATAGTACTCAATATTTTTAAGTCTATTCTCAATTATGGAGATATCCTTCATTCGATATCTCTTATAATTTGCTAAACGTAACTTAACCTGACTTGCATCATAAACATATGGAGGTAGAGTTACTGTTGCAACTTCCAACGCATTTTCTATAGGGTTAGGAAGTTTTGGTTCAAGTGCAGGAATACCTTGTGCCAAGGTAAATATTCCATCCTTGGTTAGATATAGTTTGTCTATTCTACCAAGATAATAATCGTAAGTAAGATTAAATGACTTATCCTTAGCAACTACATGAGTAGAAGATGAAGTAAATGGATCAAATACTCTTGCATTAAACTCAAAAGGAGAGAAACCAGCTGCAGCAGAAGTTGCCCTTGGTCTTAAGTCAATAATGTCTGCGCCAGGAATACCACCAACAAATGGTATTGCATCAGAATAAAGTTTCTCGTCATAAGAGTTAACTGTTACAAAGTCGCCAGGGTCGGAGTTCTCAATAACAAAGTTATTGTAGATAATTGTCAATCTCCTTGTTGGAGCCTCTGTGCCGGGCCTTCTTACAAGTGCAGAAAAATCACAATAATCTAATCTCTGGCCAGGATCAAATTCAAAATTATTTCTAATATCTTTATCGCCTGGAACAAATGCTAAGACATCAGCAACTACATTCGATTCTTCAAAGAGAATTTCTTCTCCTACTTGGAATGAATTTTCATTTTGATGAACAAACTTAACTTCATTAGTACTGTTAGTATCAACTAAAACTGCAGAAGCACCAGAATCCTTACCAACTATTGATTCACCAACAACTGTATTTAAAATATTTGTATTTAAATTCGTCAATACCAATGTAGGTAATTGAGGATTAGATGTTGATGATGATTCAAGAATGGAAAGAACATACGCAACATCAGGTACACCAAGAGAAATTCTTCTATCTTCAACCCTTGTACCAAATATATTTGAATATGTTAAACCATTATTAGTTGTAGTAGCACCAATACCAGAAGAACTTTTAGCAGATGTCGTAATTGTAGTTGTAGAACATCTCTTAAAAATTTTATTCTTTGGTTTTACATTTACTTTTTTCCAAGTAACTGTAAGAACTGCAGGACCAGCATTTGTATTCAGATTACTTAAAGTAATCGTTCTTCCACTTGTTGTTAATTTCTGATTATTTAATGGTTCTACTGTTCCACTATTAGTGAAAGATAAGTTGTAATCTTCTTCATCAAATGGTTCCAAAGTCAAGTTTGAATCCGACTCTAAAGTACCACTATATGCATTATTAGCAACAGTAATTGCATATGATTTTCTGAAAATAATATCAGCACCATTTAAATCAACCGATGCGACATTAGGTTTAGATAATTCTGAGAAGAGATATGCCTTAGAATTATTTTGAACTTCAAGTGTAGCCTTAAACAGATCACTTGTAGTAGCATTTGCAGTAGGTAATGTACCAGTACATACACCAGAAACTGTTGTAGTTGGTTCAACAACTATTTCTACACTGGTAATAGACTTAATTGCAGCATAAGATGGTGTTGAATTTCCAGCAACACTATAACTTAAAATATTTCCTGTTGCAAGACCAACTTGTGAGAAATTAGCATTAGGTGAAGTAACTGTAGAAACACCACCACTACCTGTTGTAACAGTAAACTGTGTTGCAGTAGGAGCAATTAAACTTCCTATTGTTAGTCTTGGGTCTGCAGTAAATGTAGAACCTGTTCCAACGAACTGGAATACATCTTGCATACCATAGTCATCAACTCTGGTAATTGATCTGGAAATAGCAGTTCCATTAGCCCAAATCTCTTCACCTTCTTGGAATTCTCCAACTGTTTGATAGAGAATAAGTTGATTTCTACCACTAACAGACTCATACAAATATCCAGCAGCATTACTACTCCTACCTTCAATGTACTGAGGTACTTGTAGTGTTGTAACTGCAGTATTAAGATTCAGATATGTAAATGTTTGAACGTCATAAAGAGAAGATTCAAATACCGTATCAGAACCAGAATATGCAATGTTCTTCAACTTCATATCATACATTCTTGCAACTCCAATCTGCAAACCATTTGCTTGGCCAGGAGTAGCAGTTCTCTTATTGTAGAGTTTTACATAAGATGTTGTAGAAATACCAACATCTGGAGATCCATAAACGTTGTCAAGTTCTATTTGTCTACCAACACTAAAAGGTATTGATTCGTTAATAATTTTTGATGTATCTCTTGTCTTAGGAAGGTCAACAGTAGTCGTGTTTAAAGTTTCTACTTCATAACCACGGACATATGCTTTGCCAGGTCCTACAGACAGACACATCAAACTCTCAACGGGTTTATTACCTTGTTGAGTTAATTGGTTTGAGTAGTAAGATCCATTATTACCAATTCTGTTGTTTAAAGACTCTTTTGCAACAACGGGAAATGGTTTGATGTAATAGTTACCAGACTCATCATATGTTCTTCTGGCTAACTCATCACGAATTAAATTATAATTAGACTCCTTAACAAATCTGATTATCTCACCATCTTTAACTCTCATCAGTTCAATGAAATTCTCATCATTGAAATCTGTGAGTGCTTTCTTAACTAATGTTGTTGTTATTTTAAACCTATCAGCACCAGGCGCAGCAAAGTTTGAGAATCCTCGTGCATTATCATATAGATCATTATCTGTATTAGAGGCAGTTACAAGTTCCTCTTTAATCAGTAATCCAATTCTATAAGAAGGTTTATTAGTATATTGATCAAGAATAACTGTAGCAGCACTAACCGTTACAAAGAAACCCCTGATAAAATATACACCTTCAGCAATCTTAGCAGCAGATCCTGTTGCAGTTGAATTAGAGATTAAAGTTGTACCAAAACTTGATCCAGATCTAATACTGGACAAAGAATATGTAACATCTTCCTGTACTAAGAGATTCTCACCATCAGCAAAAATCTGTCTGGAGAAATCATTATCACTGGAACTTTGATACTTGATATAAAGTGTATAAGCTCCTTTAGTTGATGTTCTATTAGTAATATAACCTTCTACTTTTGCAGTTACACCACTTGTTTCACCTTTAATCTTCTTACCTTTTAAAGCATCAAGATAAAGAGAAACAGGAATACCCAAATGAGTATCGTCAATTTGCACACAAGTATACTCAGATTCGTAAGCCAACTGGCCAGGAACCACTACTGCACCTTCTTTAAAGAAGTGTTTACCAAACTTCTCAACCTGATTCTGGAGAATAGACTGTAAAGTAGTTAATTCTCTTGACTGGATTGGAAGGCCAGGCTTGAATAGTACCCTTTGATAATTCTTAGTATCACTAAAATCATCAAAGTACGGAGATGAATTTAGATTAGTATTTTGTGGCATTTTCTTTTAAAACTCCAGTACTATCTTGATGTCTTCCTTCTGCGATGCAGAGCGAGGAATAGCGGTCCTGTTATCAATGTAAATTATTTCACCTGATTTGGTGTTATATTCAGCAGAGGAAATACCAGCACTAAAGTTCATTCCTAATTGGTAAGTCTTATTATTTATTGACGTACTTACACCATTAAAACCAGTGTTTATCTCACAAAGAGGTCCAACAACTGAAGCCCCAGCGATTGTTACTCCATATCCAGCAGTTGGATTAGCAGTAAATGGAATAATCTTATACCCAGTTTCACTGGATGCAAGACCTGCTGGTTGATAATACTTAAGTACTCCAGTAGTCTTATCCCAAGAAGCAACATAACCAATTGCAGTTGATCCCAAACCAACTGTTTGTGAGATTGTGGAGTCAACTGCATATGTTGTTGCAGTTGTAACACCTGCCATCTTAATGGCTTTCAGTCCACTAACAATAGAAGTATCAAGAAGTTCTTTATCCGATCCGAAAACAGTAGGATTCTTTACGATTCCAACCCTTGCAAAATCATTACCTTCAATAATGTCTGGGTTAGTCTCTAATGTCTCGAATCTTGCATAGAGAAGTGCTCTATAAGCACCTAACTCTCTATAAATGTCATATCCATGACCACCTTTTGGTGGAATGATGACATCAAATTGGGCAACAGATGTTGTACCAATACCAGTGTTGGTGAGGTTCGCAAGTGGACCTCCTGATTCACTTCCAGGCGCGCCAGGGAAGAATTGAATGGATCCATGAGTATATCCAGTACCACCATCAGTTACGAATACCTCTGAAACCTTTCCGAATGAATCAACAGTAATGGTTGCCTTCCCGTCATTACCATCACCAAGGATAGGAATATTAGCAAATGATGTGGAAATAGGTTGATAGTTTGTACCACGATCACTAACAACAACTACTTCAATCTTTCCGTCAATTGCATTATTTTTAGTAGCTACTGTTTCTCCAGTCTCACCCCAATTTTCTGGAACTGGAATATACTCAAGAGAATCAAATTTTACAATTTCTGATGGTTTAATCGTGTAAAGATACTTCCAAACATAACCATCGCCACTTGTACCAGCTGCTCTTGGCTCAAGGTCAATAAATGTGGGTTGGTCATACGAAGGCCTACCCTTTGAGTTCTCTGGGTCCGATCCATTTTGCAAACACACATAAACTTTCAAATCATCATTAACAACATAATAATTTGCCTCATATAAACTACCCTGACTGGTAATTGGAGTTAAATTATAAATGTTGTAATCATGCCTGTACATCTCATATGTAGTACCTGCAACCCACTTAACTTTACGAACAAGTCTACGAACATCTTTGTCCGTAATTTTCTTCATCGCAATAATAGATTCCTTGATAGAATATTCTTCTTGGAATCCATCTAAAGGAGCAGGGGTGTTAGTTGCCCATGTTGCAGTTCCACCTGCTTTAGGTTCTATGGAATTAGGTAATCCCAAAAACGCATAGTACTTATTTACAGTAGATCCAACACCAACCAAACTTTTCGTAAAAGTTTCGGCATTCAGGATCCTGAATTGTTCGGATATAATGGCAGGCATTTATCTAATGTTTTTTCTTTATTTAGTGGTTAAGTTAATGGTTTAAGTCTGGACACCACTGCTGCAGTAGATAATCCTGTTAGACCGTTATCTGGATTTACGAAGAATTCATTCGGAGTTCCGGCACCTCTATTCTGGTATCCGTAGATTTGACCCCATGTATATTTACCGTAGAAGGTATCAATAAGAATTGAAGTAGATCCAATTCCAACCTGAATATCACTGTTATTGTTAGGTCCTGGCTGGAAAGCACATGTCACAGTAACAAGTCCAGAAACAGTGTCTCCAGGCGTTACTTGTTCGACTCTAAAGATTCCTCCAAGATTATCTCCAGCAGATATAATTCCAACTTTATTAGCAGGATAATTTGAATATCCACCAATAGCAGTTGTAATTCCAGTTAATGCGTGTCCAACAATACATGGACTATCATAAACTATGAAGTAATCATCTTTTTGAAGTTGACTATAGTTAATTCCAAGTTGATTAAGTGAGGAATAACCATAACCAAGGTTAGTATTATCATTGAAATCGGATTTCAATGTAAAGGTTAATCTTGGTGGAGTTGTCATTCCTATTCCAGGCAACCATGTATTGATTCCAACAATTGTTCCATAATCACCTTTTGTTCTAAAGGAAAGAACTTCTTCTTTCTTAATCCTGTCAGCTTCGACAATTACTGGTGGAGAACTACCTACATCATATCCAAATCCACCATCATTAATAGTAACACTTGTTATTACACCAGAAGTAACATTTGCAGTTGCAGTAGCTCTGTTTAATATTGGATCTGCATAGAATTGTGTAGTTCCTGATCCTACAGCAATAACTCTTCTTCCACCACTGTCACCAAAAGTTGTATCAACCAAATCTCTAATTTGATTAGAATGTGAAACAGGACGAGAATTCCAATTAATCAAGTCAAATGAGTAGTACATGGAACCAACTGTACTGATTCCGATGTAAAGTCCGTCAATATACTTGAGTTTCTTAAAGTCAAATGTTGCAGGATGAATTGCATTATTGTACTGTTGTTGACTCCAAGGTTGCCAGTAATTCTTATCACTGGAAACTCCAATTGTTCCATTGTCACCAACAGTGATGAATCTATTTCCATCATAGATGATATCTTGTAAATTATAATTGGTATTACTTGTCTTAGGAGACCAAACATTACCATCATTAGATGCAATAACAGCACCACCATTACCAACTGCAATATACTCACCTTGAGCATAAACAATTCCATTTAGCGTCTGAGGTGTATTGGAGAACTTACTGAAGAATGTATCAGTTCTAATTCCAACACCAGTAAATATAGTTCCAGCAACACCAACAGCAACCCAAGTATTTCTGGTTCCTTCATATACAACATCATTAAATGTTCCTGCATAGGTACTATCATAAACAACTGTCAGGTTCAAAGCAGGTATCTGTCTTTCTTCTTTAAGAGCAATAGCAGTCCAAGAAGACATACTATTACCAACTCCTAAAGATCTGGCAAGTTTTCCATACTCACCTGCAGCAATAACATACTTGTCTTGAGGATCAGTATAAGTCCAACCTATTCCACAAGAAGTAAATGTAACAGTACCACCAAATCCAATACTACCTCTTTCCCAGAATGTACCACTCTTGGTGTTAATATAACGAGAACTACTTCCAACAGCAACTATTGGTTCTTCTGATGTTAATGATGTCCACTCAATAGTATCAGTTACACCAGATATTCCATCAAACTTCCAATCTTTGATAATATCCTTTCTCTTAATTTGAGCATTGGATATTGAAACAACTGGATTGTTTATATACTGATATCCTGTTCCTGCATAACTTACTGTTAATGAAGATATACTGGAAGAAGTAGAAACCAGAGAAGTTAAAATGCCTGGAGAAACATCATAATCTTCAAAAATTTGTACATTTCTTTCTGCCTGTGTTAACAAGTCAATATCTGAGAAAATTGGATATGCATTATTAACCCAAATTACATTATCACTTTGACCTACATTCCTAATAATCCTTGTAGTAGGAAGTACTTTTGCAGTCAAACTTGGTCTTGCCTTAGAAATTAAAACACCAGAAACAACCTTATCTCTCTTCTGTTTTTCCCAAGTTACTGGTCTCTCTGCAGTAGGAGCAGTATCAATACCAATACTATCATATGCAAATGTCTCTAAAACATCAGATGCAACAATTCTCTTACCAGTTCTTTCAAACTGATCTATGTCAAATAGATTAAATTTATTCTCTTTAATTTGAACTTCATCACCAGCCTTAACAGTCAATGGTGGTTCGATTGTTTCAACGTCTCTCTTAGATCCTCTGAAGTAGAATATAGAACACTTAGAATTCTGTTTAGGTGCTTCAGAGAATATAACTCTACTACCTTTGAATATGTAAGATTCGCCTGGAGTTTGTAGAATATCATTAATGTAGATAAAGATATTATTTGTAATATCCATATCACTGCCTGGAGGTGTCTTAAGACTCAATATCTCTGTTGTACCACCAGTAGTTACAGATAAAGTAAACTTCTTACGTGATCCATTAAAGAATGTTGAAATATTATCAAATAGAATGAATTGACCCATGTAGAAAGCAGAGAAGTCATCATTCTCAAGTTCTACAACTTTTAACTGGAATTCTGTAAGAACACCGACTCTTACGTCAGTAGATAATCCAGCAACTGTCAATACATCATCAACCTTGTAAGCAACACCTTCTTCAATAAGGTCAAACTCACCAATATTACCATCTACATTAACTCTTAGACTTACAACAGAATTTGTTCCAATTCCAGTTGAGCCAGGAGTATATTCTAAAGGTAAATTGAAATATGGATCAGGTTCGTGAATATCAAGGAATATTGGTTTATCAATGCGACCACCTCTCTTGAAGTTAGCAAATTCTGTTGTAAGTCCAAGATTTGTTCTAAAGTTAGCATTATCAATTGACTCAAGAACATCTACTCCACCATATCCTATTCCAGTAGAAGAAGTAATTCTCTTACCTTCAAATAGATCTCCACCTCTATTGTAATGGTGTACACAAGTTGAAATACCAACATTACAGGTAAATTCCTTATCAGAAATAATCTTATCTACAAATGTACCACCAGATGCATAATCAGATCCACTTACAGAGTTATTAAACTCTCTTGGAGCAATAATTGCACCTTGAATTGTACCACCACCAACAAAGTGTGTTACTACAGTAGATACACCAACTTGAGTCTCTATTTGAGTATTACTAATAACTCTATTAACCTTAGATCCAAAGAAATATGGATCACCTTTCTTAGGATAGGCATGTTCTTGAGTATGACCATCTTTATCACAAGTAAAGGTTATTGCACCTTGTAGATACTTGAAGTTAGTGCCAGGAACGAAACTATGTCCTGCTCCAACTGTCATAGTCATAATACCAAGTGACTCACTGTAGTTTGCAGTAGATATATTATAACCAACTGCAGTTGTAGTTCCTACATTAACTTGAAGTGTATTTGCACTTGCAGATGCAACTGTAAGTTTCTTATTATGTGCTGGATCATCAAGACCAGATTCACCAACATTAACTGTAATCTTATCTGGAGATGTTGAAGCAACAGATACAATCTTCTTATGGTATGGATCTGTTGTACGTGGATAAGTATGTTGTGAACCATGAGCATCAATTGCACATGTAAATGTCATAGAATTGGTAGCAATTCCAATATTAGCATTATCTCCAACTACGTAGTCATGGCCAGGAATTGTTAACTCAAGATCACCATTTGAACCGTTATAAAGTGCATCGGTAGGTGTTATGTAGGAAATAGTAGAAATACCACAATTAACCGTTATTGTTGTTGCAGTAGTTGCTGCAATTCCAACCTCTACATTATGAATAGGATCAGCAGGACGAGGATATGTGTGTTGAGTAGCATGAGCATCTCTTGCACATGTCATTGTAATAGAATTGGTTGCAATTCCAATTGTGTCTACTGCCTTCTTAATTCCATTTGAAGTTGCAGATACAAATGTATGAGTATAGTTTCCACCAGTAGTAACTGCATCATTAGCAGCACTATCAAAGAGATGTGTGGTAAGATTGGTAGAAACTCCAACATTAATTGTAATTGTCTCTGCAGTAACAGAATTAATAGCAAGAGCTGCATTTAATGCTGGATCATCTCCAGTTGCACCACCTTGTCCATTAGCACGAGGATATTGGTGTAATGTCTGATAATTATCCTGAGCACACTTAAATACGAATCCTTGTTGTAACAGTTTAACACTTGTGCCTGGTCTCAAACTATGAGGTCCAACAGTGACCGTCATAATACCAGTTTGAGGTGTATATAAAGCATTTGTAGGTGTAAAACTTACTGTTGGTGACTTACCTACTTCAATTGCGAATGTATTTGTGGTTGCATTGGTAATAGGTAACCACTTATTGAATGTAGGGTCAGTTCTACGTGGATATGCATGGTTAGTAGAATTATTATCCATCGCACACTTGAAGGTTATACCACCCTCATCAATCTTAACCCTATCACCATCAACGAATCCATGAGCAGCAGAAGTAACTGTCATGATACCAGCAACTGGATTGTATACTGCACCAGTAGCAGTTGCTTGTTGTTGTGATAACAGTCCATGACCTGCAGGAACAGTCATCTCAAAGAGACCTGTTGATGCAGTATAAGTTGCAGTTGTAACACCAAGATTTACTATCGTTGATATTCCAACATTAACTGTCAACGTAGTTGGTGTTGTAGCTGCAATTGCAACGTTTGTCAGACTGTTTATTGGGTCTGTAGTACGTGGATATGCATGTTCTGTTAAGTGGTTATCTCTTGCACAAGTAAATGTTATTCCACCAGTTGCAATACCAATTGTATTAGTACCAGCAATTAATCCATGTGCAGAACCAAACGTTAATACTAATAAACCTGTAGAGGCGGTATAAGTTGCATAAGTAGGAGTTTTTCTCGTTCCAGTCCAAGATCCAGAAGCAACACAATCTGTAGTTGCACTAATGAAGTTATGTGCATAATCTCCACCAGTATATGCATTTAAAGCAGCTGCAGCACTGACAAAAGTATGATCATAATCTCCACCATCAATTATAGCACCAGAAGTTGCACTGACAAAAGTATGTGCATATCCTGGCCTTGGATATTGATGTTCTGAACCATGATTGTCCATGGCACATGTGTAATTCAATGAACTGGTTCCTATACCAACACTAAGTCCATTAGAAAGTCCGTGTGCAGTATCCGTTGTTAACTCAACAATACCTGTTGTTGGAGTATAAGTTGCATTAGTAACATTAATTGGAACCTGAGTTGTTACACCAACTTGTATAGTTACTGAATTAGTTGTAGTTGTCTTAATTCCAAGTTCTACATTATGAACAGGATCTGAAGTACGAGGATACGTATGATTTGTAGAATGATCGTCCTGAGAACATGTAAATGTTAGTCCATTGGTTGTTATACCAACTGTTCCATTTGCCTTCGATAAACCATTTGTTGCAGAAGCGAAAAATTCGTGATTATAAGCACCTCCACTTATTACAGAATCTGCACTTGAAGATATGAATATATGTTCAGATTTATTGGATGATTTTCCAACATCAAGAGTGATCGTTGTAGAACCAGTTGCAATAACTTTAACAGAGGTATTATATGCAGGATCTGGTCCACCAATAGCAGTTGCTCTTGGATAGAAATGATTTGTAGCGTGATTATCCTTACCACAAGTAAATTTAAATGCCCTTGTCTTAAGTTTAACACCCTGTCCTTTCTTGATAGTATGACTTCCAATAGTAACTGTCATCAATCCAGTATTTGGATCATATGATCCAGCTGTAGGACTGTAAGTTACTATCGTAGATACACCAACATTAACGTTAAATGTATTGTCAGTTACTCCAAAGATAGGCAACCATTTTGACATGGTTGGATCGGATTGTCTTGGATACTTATGTACAGACTTTTTACCGTCCATACTGCATCTAAATTCAATAGAATTCTTATCAAACTTAACTCTATCACCATTAACAAATCCATGATTGTTTAGAGTACAAGTCATGATACCAACTATTCCATTATAATTTGCACTGGAAATAGTATGAAGACTTGCAGCCTGTAAATTATCACTAATTCTTGGTGCAGTAAGTACTAATTCACCAGTACTTGGAGTATATGTCGCAGTTGATATATTACGACTTTCCATAGTCGATATACCAACGTTAAGAGTAATTGAATTAGCAGTAGTTGCGGCAATACCTATACTTGCATTTCCACCATAAGGATCAGAAGGTCTTGGATATGCGTGTTCACTTGCATGTGCGTCTCTGGCACATGTAAAGGATATGGAACCTGTATTAATTCCAACTGTATCAGTAGCTTTCTTAAGAGCATTAGCAGCACCAGATACAAACTGATGAGTAGAAGTGTCTGTAGAAACACCAACGAAAACAGAGAAAGTGTTAATTCCTACATTATAAATTGCTAACCATCTATTACTATAAGGATCAGAAGGTCTTGGATATGCATGGTTGGTAGCATAGTTGTCTTTAGCACAACTAAGAGTTACTGCACCATCTTCAAATTTAACATAATCACCACTAACAAAACCATGACCTGCAATAGTTGGTTCCAATACACCAGTAGAAGGTGTGAAAACAGCACCTGTAATCGTGTGTGAGGTCTGTGAGGTGTATGAATGACCTGCACCAACGTTAAGTACTAATTCACCTGTTAGAGGATCATATCCACAGGTTGTGATACTTCTATTCTGAATTGTCGATACACCAACTCTTACAGTAAAAGTATTTGTTGTTTGAGTTGTTATACCAATATTCGTGTTAAAGACAGGATCAGAAGGTCTTGGATATGCATGGACAGTTGCATAATTGTCCTTAGCACATTTAAATGATACAGATCCTTTTGCAATTTTTACTTTCTGAACTTCTCTTAAAACACCGCCCGTAGTTGCACTATCAAAGGTATGATCATAAACACCACCACTAACTACAGCATCTGTTGATACACCAACAAATTCGTGTTCATAATCACCACCAACATATACTGAATCAACAGTAATACCTTGATTAGGAATAAAACTATGTACAAAATCACCAGCTGTAGTTAAACCAACATTACAAGTAAACATAGTACCTGCAACACCAGTTACAGCAACAGCAGTATCATGGAATGGATCTCCAGGCCTTGGATAGAAATGATTAGTACTATTAGAATCTTTGAGACAAGTAAATCCTAAAGATAGTTCCTTAAATTTAACACTGTCACCAACTCTAATACCATGATTAACAGTATTCAAAACACAAGTTAGAACACCAACAGAAGGAGTATAATGAGCAAATACTGGAGTCTGTGTAACAATAGTTGTTATACCGACGTTTACTGTAATAGTTGTTGTATCTACACTAACAATTGAAACAGCAGTATCATATACTGGATCTGTTGATCTTGGATATGTCTTAATTGCAGTTTTACCATCCATTGAACACTTGAAGTTCAATGAACTATTAGCAATCTTAATACTTGTTCCTGCTTTTAAATCATGAGTTCCAATGGTCATTGTCATGATACCAACGGAAGGTGTATAATTCGCGTCAGTAACAGTATAATTAACGAGTGGTGATGTTCCTACAAATATTTCAAAAGTGTCAGTAGTTTTATTGGATATCTCCATCCACTCATTACTAATTGGATCAGTTGATCTTGGATAAGTATGAGTAGAACCATATCCATCCATTGAACATTTAAATCCGATGGAATTGTCTAATACTTTAATCTTATCGCCATTAGCAAAACCGTGACTTGGAATAGTCAAAGTAACTATACCAACAATAGCGTTATATCTTGAAGTTGTTACTGTATGTGCAGAGGGACCAGATAGTCCATGATTAGGAACAGTTAAAGTTAAATCACCAGTAGATGCATTGTAATCAGCAGTTGTTGGTGTAGTTGTTCCTCCTCCAACAATTTCTATACAATCTGCATTTGCGCTAACAAATGTGTGGTTATAATTACCACCAACCCTTATTACATCAGTCTGAGAACTTGTATGTGTATGTGCATATCCACCACCATTAAACAAAGCACCTGCAGATGCAGTAATAAACTTGTGAGCAAAATCACCACCAGTCAATAATGCACCATCGGTTGCATTTACAAACCTATGTGTATATTCACCACCATAAACTACACCACCAGCAAGAGCACTCTTAAATGTATGAGAGAATTGATCTTGTGGAGCAGCATAACCAACATCGGCAGTAATGGTATTAGAACCAATACTAAGAATTGGAACTGAAGTATCATATGTGGTTGATCTTCTTCTTGGATAGTAGTGAGTCTTAGCACCATTGTCTAACTGACAAGTAAATCCAAGACCTGCAAGAACGATATCTTTACCTACCTTATAACCATGATTTGCAGCAGTAGTTACTGTCATAACACCAGTGGTGTTACTGTATTCTGCACTACTTACACCAATACGAGGTTCATAATCACAAGTAAAGGCAATTCCAGAAAGAATCACACAATCATCTTCTGTTAGATTATGATTCTTATTAGTAAGAACAGTCGCAATACCAGAGGTATTATCATAGATTACTCTGGATACAGGTACTGCAGGACTACTTGCGAAAGTAACAGCAGTTCCAGTTACTTGAACAAAGTCATCAGTCTTTAATCCATGACCTTCAAAATGAATAAAGGATCCAATACCTGCCTGAGCAGTATGAATTCCTGTAGTGGTCATTGCAGCACCGATATTAACGGTAAATGCTGTCCCTGCAAAACCAGTTACAGAATAAAATCTTTGAACATCTGATGGGAATGTAATATCACCAACACCAGTACTAAATGCGATACCAGTCAATTTAACTACACTGGTTGCAGTTAATCCATGAGCACTGAAAGGAGTAATTGTAGCAACACCACTTACAGAATCATATGTTAAAGATGAAATGTTTACTGCACTTCCAACTTGACTACCATGAGCAGTAACAGTTGTTATTCCATCAGATGGAGTCTGATTAATATATGAGACTGTTCTTGGAATATAATATCCTGTTCCACCATTAGTAATGGTTAGGGAGGTTACAATTCCAGCTTCGGCCTTCTCTACTACACCACCAGTAACATAATTATGTTGGAAAGTAGTAATACCAACAAAACAAGAGAATGTATTAGCAGTTGTTTTAAGAACATCGAAACCAACTATGTTTCGACCCTCCATAATACCAGTATCGATACCAGCCCTAACAAGTCCACCACTAACATAAGTTAAAGGTTGAGTTCCTATTCCTGCAAATACTCTTACTTCATTTGCATTATCATTATTGACAATAGGATATCCATCTTCCCTAAAGGTGAAAGTACTAATACCATCAGTTACCTGAACTTGTGTTATTAAAATACTCTTTGATTGGTTAGTTGAAGTACCAAGATAATGTCCAGCAGTTGCTCTTATACTTGCAATACCAGTAATATAATCATATCCAAAATACGAAATATTTCTTACTGCAGATAAAGGAGTAAAGGTAAATCCAGCACCAGTAATCCTTACTCTGTCATCTACTTCCAAATTATGAGCAGATCCAGTTGTAAATGTACAGATACCAGCAATATGATTATAATCTGCGGTAGTTATGGCTACCGTTGTACCTGCATTAGTACCTAAGTTTGCTGTTATTACAGCACCACTTCCCTGACCAGCTCTAATAGTTGTTTCTGGTGATGTTCTATATCCTGCACCCTTTCCAGTTAATTGTACATGTTCTACAGCTCCAGTAGAACCTATACCAAGCACACCAGCAGCCTTTATTGGAGCATAATATCCAGAACCAGTTTGTAATCCAACTTTAACTATTCTACCAGCTCTTGGTACACCACTTAAGAAATTAAGTTTATTGTTTGAACTATCTACAACTTCAAAGTCTGCGCCAGGAGTTTGTACAATATTATTAATGAGTACAAATGGGTTATTATTAAGATCTACACCACTATTAATATCATTATAAAGTGCAGTTACTATACCTAAATTTTCACTTAAAGTAAATTGAGTTCCAGCAAGACCAGTAAACTCAAGAGCAATATCATCAAGTACTAAATTCTTATCTTGAGGCTCGAATGGATCTAATTTTCTCGAAAATAATCTACCAGAGAAAGTTGATCCAGTTTCCAGTCCAACTGGTCCTAATTTTCCAAAAGGAGCGTCTGTAAAATATATCGTATCATCTTTAATATTATAATCACCAGTAAATACAGAGTTTGCAACGCTTACTGTATGGCTGGTTGCAATTGAACCAAATGCACCACGTTCAACAACAACATCAGATGAAGTCGTGGTACTAAAAACTGGATAATATCCAAAACCTTCTTTGAATATAACAATTTCACTAATTGTTCCTACACCAGTAATAACTGGAAAGAAAACTCCCTCTGTTGTAGGAGTTATTGTTCCATCAATTTCTATCTTTGGAGGATCCGTTACAGCGTAACCGGCACCACCTTCCAATACCTCTATTCTTTCAACTCCATAGTCAGAATTAAAGTAAGGTCTTAGAAGAGCTCCAGATCCAGGCGTAGTTCTTGGCATTTATTACGTCCTATCAAAGAATATTAAGAGAACTACTGCAATATACTCTCGTTGATCCAGTACCATCTCGTATGATACTAAACGTCAAAATATCTTCATTACTTGTGGAAGGAGGCGGATTACCACCAACCCATCTAATTCCACCAGCAATATCAATGCCATTAACCTTAACTGCATCCCCATAAGTAGATCCAGCACCGGCATTGTTTACCAACGTAACCGTAGTAGCCTTACTATTTAATGCAGTTACATTAGTGAAATCCCAACTGGTTACTGAGGTAGTTAATCCACCCAAATGTACAGAACCTTGAGATACATCTACAGTAAGGGTTCCACCTATTGCAGTTAACGTAGTATTCCAATTACCAAAAACTTTTTCAGTAATATCACCATTCAGATGTGTAGTCCCCGACAACGTAGTGATACCAATGACTTTCACGTCTCCTGCAACATCAAGTCGAGAAGAAGGAGCGGTTGATCCTATACCACAAAATGCCTTATTAGTAACAACAAAAGATTCTGCTGGAGTTACTAATTCATTAGATGATATTCTTAATCCATGTGCATTGCCTTTAGCAAGTCCCCATATTGCTGGTCTCTCATTAGAAAATGTTGCAACCTGTAACTGTGATGTTGGAAGAGAAGTTCCAATGCCAACCATACCATCAGATTTGATCCTAAACATGGTGGTTGCATAACCAACCTCAATAGGTCCATCCGTAATTGCCCCAGGCTGTTGAATTGTTATCTTACCAATATCAGCATAACTTGAAGTTACAACACCAGATGTGTTGATATTGGGATTTCCTGCTAATCCATATGCATCAGTAGCAGAAGTTGCCGTAGTTGCAATTCCACAATTAGTTGAATATCCTGCAGTACTGGCATAAGATACAAAACTGATCAAATTAGTCCCATCTCCAAAGATGGTGTAAACGTCCTCAAAATTAGAATTAATTTTAAGGGTTCCAGCAAGTAGGGTATCCCCCGTGCCGTCATTCGGAGCAGATCCAGTGTTTATACCTTGTCGTGCCATTACTATCTACTGGTTTTTCTTTATTTATAGTTAATATGGAGGGTTATCATCGTGAGTCGCTAATGTTGATCCCATACGAACAACTGAGGAGTTCATTCTCTTCGTGTCATAATAGAAATTATTATCGACTGTATTTTCGGCATTTGCATACCTTGTTTTAACAAATGTAGTGTCACCAATGGATTTGACCTTAAGGAGTTCTTCATCAATCTTGATGATATCTCCTTGAGATAATGATCCAATTCCAGATGATATAATAATTCCTTGATCTCCTTTAGAGATTTGTGATCCAATTCCAACTGATAACTTCTTATTCTTAATAGGAGTCTGAATAATGTTATCTATCATGATCAAAGCATTCAAATTTGGTTCTGCATACTTAAGAACATGAGTTCCTGTTCCCAATCCAGTGAAATCAAGAGGCAATGCAGTAGATAAACCAGACAACCTAAATGTGGTGTCATCAATCTTCTGTATAAAGACTCTTTCTGGAATAGATGTTCCACCAAGTTCTATAGGTGTTACAGAAATGTTATCTGCTGGAGTAGCACCACCAATATAAGTTCCAGCAATAGAAATTGTATTTGTAGTAGCATATCCAGATCCACCAGCAACAACATCGATTCGAGAGATGTCTAAATTAGTATCTCTCCAAACATCAAATCTTGCACCAGTTCCAGCACCATCATTTGTAGATGGAACATTAGAATATGTTGTTAATATACCAACTCTTGTACCTGTAACAGCTGTTACTGGGAAAGTTAAATTGTTAGCAGAAGTTGCACCACCAAGATATGTTCCAGCAATACTTACATTATCACCAACAAAGTATCCACCACCACCTGATATCAGAGTAACAGCAGTAGAAATTGGTTGTCCTGTGGACTGATTATAATCAATCTTGACTTGGAACCTTGCATTAGTACCTCTTGTTGAAATTCCAGGCAAACCACCATCTGGACTACCAAATCCAAATATCTTATAGACTACAATTGGGTTAGCAGTTGTACTTACACCTGTAACTGGGCCAGGTATCTGGTTATTATAACCATTCTCATACATTGCACTACCACCATAACCAGAGTGAGCAACAGACATAACAATGTCTTTTGTTCCAGCTATATGTGAAGTCGTAGCAATACCAACACCATCACCACCTTGTTTATCATAAATTAATTCTTGTCCAGATTGGAAGTTATGACCAATAATTTTAATACTGTTATTTGATATATTAACAATACTCGAATCAGACGAATCAAATGTCTTTTTAAATACTGGTTTGGTGTCGGAAGTTAATGGGAATTTAGTATTACCAACTAAAGTACCAGTTCTGTCATGTTTTCCATCAAAAGAACCAGAGATATCATCTATTTTAAGAACCTTATTAGTCTTGTTGAGAATATAACTCTTAATTGGTCTTCCTTCTGGGAAGAAGATACGTTGAACAGATCCGTCAGGATGTTGATCATCTTCAGTAACCATACAGAAATTCTGTTTGTTACCCATGAAGATATCATTATCAATGTTGATAAGTAAGTCAACTTTAGTGTCAACTGGTCTAACTTTCATATTATTAGACTTAGCAATTCCAACACTAACTAAGTTAAGTGTATCAGCATCTTTCTTGGAATTACTTTCAATCTTAAGATCTGAGAACTCAAGGAATCCTGATGGATGGAGAATAGATCTTACAGACTCTTTCCACTTGTCATATGGAAGATTACTCTTAATAGAATAAGAGAATTTTTGATAGTAGAAATTATCAGATATTCTTTGACTGAAATCATTAAGAATACCATAATTCATGTCATTCTTAGAGACCTTATTTCTGGTAACTCCAAGTTTTGTTTTAACTGTAAATCTGTTTACATCTCTAACATTTCCTTCTAATTCAGAAACTTCTCCAACTAATGTATCTCCAGCTCTCAATATACCAGAAGTATCTCTCAATCTAAGTTGATTCAATCGAGGATCATAACCATTTTCTGTTACATAACCTTCAAACTTAGTGGATGTGACCCTTTCACCAGAAACATACTTACCATCGTCGATAAGTTTCATATCAAACTTGGCCATATCTTTGTAATTAACGATATAACCTAAAGTAAAGTCATCATCATAAGAACCAAGAGTTACAGTAGAAATTCCAGCAACATCGGCCATACTGTAAGTAACAGTATAATTTGTACTGTTAATACCCGTTACAGGGAAGAAATTATAATCATAAACTTCAGAGTTGAAGTTAAATTCTCCAGCAGATTGTGAATCTGGTTTAATTCTACATCCTTCAACAAATACCATATCACCAATCTTAAATGGGAAGGTAACATCAGTTGAAGCAAACCCAGAAGTAATTGGTTTGTTAAACTGTGGATCAAGAAGTAATTCTATAGTAACATCAGTACCAGAATGTGTTATAGCATCTATATCGTATCCATTAGAGTTCTTTGTAGTAATGATGCTTAGTGGTTCGTTAAATTCAAAAGCATTTTGAACAACTTCTACACTATCAACTGCACCACCAGCAACATGAGCAGCTATCTTAACATTGCTATTACCACGAACAGTAAGAGTTGGTGGTTGTGTATAATTTCTACCACCAGAAAGTACATCAACAGTATCAATTCTTGCAATTCCGTTAACATCAACAATAGCAGGAACACTTAAGAAAGGTAATAGAGTAGGATCAGTTGGATAATCAAATCCATCTTTAACTCTATCTAAATTATCAACTTCACCAATATCTGTAGAATATACTTTAACTACACCATCTTTACCTTCACTACTTGCAAATCCAACTACTTTTGGTAAAATACGATATCCTTTGCCAGGGAAGTTAATCTTCGTAGAAGCTATAGGACCAGTAGCTGTTAGAGAATCAGTTCTGTAAGTTATCGTACTTACACCTGTTCTTGAAACAAGCATTTGTGGTGCTGTAGGTCTATCCTTTAGATTAAAGGTAAATGTCTTATCATCTGACCTAAGAATCTTATGTTGTGTTTTAATAACTATCTCATTAAATGTGATGTTATTTCTACCAATAACTTCCTTATCGGAAATTCCATATAACTTTCTCGCATCGGAAGGAACAACTGGAGTAAAGTTATAGTAACTCTTTCTTGGATAACTTGTAGTTGACCTAATAGTGACTTTTGCAGCAGCAGTGCCAGGAATACCACTTCTTGTAATATTAAATCCGTAATCAGAATCACCATTTACATCCAATCTTGAAACAAAATCAATATCTTCAAAGAAATCCAATCGCATATCAGCAACTGTTGGATCAGATACATCAAATTCAATAGTATTACCCGTAGTAAAGTTCAATGCAGGGTTAATCCTTGCAAGGTAATATGTACCAGAAGCAACAGATGTAATATTAACAATTTTAGCATCTGCAACATCAGACTTATGCTTACAAAGTTTGATGTTAATTGGATCTTCTCTCAATATGAAATATGTCTCATTATCTACTAATCCAGCAATGGTATTTCCATTGGAATAATAAACAACTTTATCACCATTTTGGAAACTATCATTGTTAATCGCAATGGCAGTCAAATCTGTAGTAAATTCAGCATTAGTAAAGGAAACTTTTGCAGTAGTAATCTTTGCTAATACTGGATCATATCTTAAAGCAACTTCTTCGGATTCTGTGGGTATGGCATCCAGTGTAATAACATCACCACTTAGTAGTTTGTGATTAGTTTTAGTAACTACCTTACCAAAGAACCTTTCTGCAGTTGCATTAACTCTTGGAAAAGTAGTTCTTAATGAATGTGCAATTCCAACAACAGATGATAGGCTATAGAACCATACAGCATCAGAAGCGGATGGGAATCCAACAGTAGACAATCCAAGACGATCTTTACCTAAGTTTACAGCATATACTTCTCTCTCATCTCCCAACCATTCAGTACCAATACCTGAAGTAGAACCAGCTCCTGTAGGACTCCAAACAAGAGAAGATCCACCAACACCTACACTATAAATCAATTTTTGACCAGTAAAGTAGTTATGGCCAGGTAACCACAAAGATCTCTCAGGAACAAACCTATTTTCAATAGTTTCAGTTAATGCAGTAGCAAGACCAGTAGAAACTATCCTATAATGAGTTCCTGTTGATCCAACACCAACTGTTTCCGTAGGATTGAAATATTCGGTATCATTTTGGAAAGAAAGGTAACTAACATTTTGATTACCCAAATCAAATGAGAATTTGGTTGGTTTTAGAACAACATTATCAGTTCCAGCTGGATGAGTTATTGCAATACCAACATAATACTGTCTATTGACTCTTAATCTCGAAAACTTCTCATCTACAGCAATAACAGTCATGGTTTCGGTTCCGATACCAATAATGTCATTTACACCGATTCCTCTTGTATCAGTTACGTCAATATAAGTCGTTATACCAGTAGTTGATACATTAGCGATATCAGTTGCTAAACCTACAGCTCTTGTTACAACTTCAACCTTTTGTGCTCCATTAAATGGAGTAAATTGTGATGTAGAGATTCCTGAAAGATATATTATCTCTCCATTAGCGATTTCATGAGGAACAGTCGTTATAGCAACAATTCTGTTGTTTTCCAACATCAAATCGTTGTTAACGAAAGTACTTACACCAATTTGTAGAGTATTAACCTCTTCTCCAAGAACTTCTTGAACAACAATGTTAGTACCAGTACCATCAGTACCACTATTGTCTAATTTTAGACTATCATTAACTCTATATCCAGTTCCTCTTGCAAAAATAGTTACAGAAGAAATACCAGATGTTTTAGTCTTAGTAACATCAAATGATTGTTTAAAATTATCGTCAACTTTATCAATTAGGTCATAATCGGAGTTTCCGTATGACAAATAGTATGGACCAATGTTTCTTGTGAACTGTTTAGCAATAAGATCGGAATCTTGATTGAAGAAGGTAACAAAGTTCTCTTCAATTGGAAGATCCTTAAACTGTGGACCCATAATGTATGGATACTTCGGTTCAGCGACTCCACTTGAGTCAACATCGATACTATAGAAATATGCATACGTTCCATCTGGATATTGAGGAGTAATACAGTACCTTCCACCATATTCATCCAAATCACCAGAGTTATCAAATATATAATCGTTGATAAACGATCCCAGAGAGTACCCAGGCGGTCTCAGACCGACCTTAGACGTATTATCGAGGATATATCCAGCCTTAAGTCTTACAACACTACCTCCAGTGGGTGATTGATAACCATAAGGGCCATATATGGGGTTTCCATCATAAGCAAATCCCAATATAGGAGAGTGGACAGCATTTGCTGATAATTCCAGATTGCCAGGGTCAAGATTATCTCCAAGTTGATATCTCAACTTCTGTGGAGGATACATTGATATAGTTTGTAACTGGAACTCTGGGTTATTACTTGGTTTGATTAAAATAGAGTCTTCTCTACTAATAATATCTTCATTCTTGTCAACTTGATTAATTTTCCATTCACGAACGTCAGCAATGAACTTTGCAGAAGTACCTCTATTCAGTAAGGTTAAAGTTGTATCACTTGATCCATACCCTATACCACCATCAAGTATTTTTACACCAGTAATTTTATTATTAGCAATAATAGGTTGAATATCAGCAAAACTACCTTTTGGACTATAAACTATGATATCTGAGTCTTCTCTATATCCACTACCAGCTGCAAGTATCTGAACATCAACAATAGAACCATCAATAATGATTGGTTTCAATAATGATTGAAAAACAACTGTAGAAATACCAACATCTGGTCTTCTATGGAAATCAAGAATATTTGTACATCCATATCCAATACCACCGTCTTCCAAATAGACACTTTCTATGCTTCCAAGTACTCTTGGACTTAAAACTGGTTTAATAATTGTTGTAGCACCAATACCAGAAAGAGCCTCAACAGAAACAACAATAGGAGGGTATTGTATGGTGTGTTTACCAGTTCCTACTCCACGAAGAGTTTGAGATCTCTTTTTATCGTAATTTTGAGGAGTTTTTTGAGTTCCTATTCCAATATCATATAATCTAAACTTATTACTGTCTATCTTACCAATCTTATACTCTGTAGTAGTAGATAATCCATTAATTACAGTTCCAGTAGTACGATACTGTACAATTTCACCACTTTCAAAATTATGATTAGGTGCAAAGATATAATTGTCTGATGTACTAATACCAGACTGAGTATCACCATTAACTGGTCTGCCAGGAACAATAATTTTCTTGTTTGAATATCCAGATCCAGGCTCTTTTACATAAACCTTGGTTATTGTGTTTTTAGAAGCAACAGTAGTTAATCTATGGAAACCATAACTAACAGATCCAATATTAACAGTGTTAATTCCAGCAATTGCATCTTCTGGAGTCAAATGCAATTTAACAATTTTGTCACTTACTGGATTAATGTAATATGTTGACCCACTTACAATATTACCAACATTAGGGTTAGTTCTTGAGTCATAAGTTACTCCTTCACCCAATTCAAAGTTATGTCTATCTTCAAAATCAATAGTATCAGAAGAAACGTTAACTGAAGTACCATCTGCCTTAAAATTAGCAATTATTCTTCCTCTAACAAAGTTAGATTCCAATACAGCACCAGTACCATTACCTCCCGTTACTGATATCTTTGGTTTTTCCTGATATCCAATACCTGGCGTTACTAATTTTACTTCTTTAAAGGAACCAGTAACATTTGCATGAGCAACCGCACCAGATCCAGTAGAATCATTTATTATTAGAGGTGGTCCAGTAATAACATCATAATCTTTACCAGAATTAGTTACTTCAATATTCTCAATATCACCAAAGAAGATCTGTTCATCAAGAACTGTTGGTGGGAATAATTCCACACCATTAGCCATGAGTCCTATCGCTCTATTATCAATATTTCTCTTATTTGGATCATCAAAATAATTCTTTTCTCTTACCGCATGAAACTTACGTAAAATCTTCTGATTTTTAAGTGTTTTATTCTCCCAACCAGACTTGTATATGTACTGTCCTGTAGTATTAGTCTTTACAGCAACATACTTCTTAGCAAATACGTCAGATCCACTATATGAAAGTAAAAATTCAGTCTGGTTTACACTGGTAACGAAGTAAATACCAGTTTGAATTCCACTATAGGTCGTATTGTCCCAATATATCTTATCTCCTGTTACATAATTGTGTCTTAGGAGTGCATTAGAGGATGGGTCAATAGATTTAATGGTATATGTGTATCCACCACCTAAAATAGGAGTTCCAGTCCCGTCAGTGACCTCTACAGAATCGGATTTTACCCATACCTTATTGTCAGTAGCAAATATTGGATAGTTAGGTAAACCTGAAGAGGTTACATAGAAACTTTTCTCATCAAAATCAAGATAACTGTTTTGAATACCAACTGGATAGTCACCAACACCAACAAAATAATTAGAATTATGAGAAGCCTTAATAACCTTCTTCTGAATCTTTACTGGAGTGTTTGGAGGTATTGTAGCAGCCTGTACTACAATTGTATTTGAAAACTTCTTCTGAATATTTGTTGCACCATACTCAATATCTTTAATAGTAACAGTAGTACTATTTCCATACTGATCAGATATCTCTAATTGTTCGTCAATGTAAAAAGTAACAGCATCAAATAAATTAATTCTATATGTGTTTACGTTAACCTGACTAAAGGTAAAAATATCATGAGTTGATGGAATATTATAGATCCAATTATTAAATTCTGGACTGTCTGAAAGATCATTACCAAAAGAGTGCAGTTTCATACTGTCACCAATCATCATATTTGATGTATCGGTAGTATCAACAGTATCAATAACGTTTACAAGTCTAAAATTAAGTAATGATGTCTGTCCAAATCCTGCATAAGCATATGCTAACTTATTCTCAAATATATCCGCTGCAAAGGACATATCTGTTGTAATTCCAGATACTCCAAGGAACTGATTAACCGTCTTATCTGTATATGATAACTCAAGGAAGTTTGCACCTTCACTTGGTTTAATTAAAAGACTTCCAGTTTTGCCAAATCCAACTGTAGAATCTACAACAATTGAATTTGATCCTTGTGGTGTGGCCTCAAGAGCTTTCGTTTTGCCTGGAATTTGAAAATTACCATCAAAAGACGTAGAGTCAAGTGAAATTTCATAGAAATCCTTATTTTCAATTGGTCTATATTCTACGTTATAGATCGAAGCACTTACTGTACCAATACCAGCTACATCTTGGTATAAGAAATTACCAATAGAATCTAAAGGTTGTCCACCAAACAGGTTCTCAACAAGTATGTGTTTGGTTTGGAAATATACGTTAGATGATGGAGCTATAGTTTGTTCAATTGGTTTGAGAAGTTCTATCTCTTCACCATAAAGAAGTTTGAAAAGAATCTGATACGAAGCATCAGTTCCCTTCGACATGTAAAAGTCTTTAGCCCTTGTTAGAACATTAGTAATTGATGTTCCAGTAGTAAAAGTTCTATTCTCAAAGCCAGGAAGAAATTCTGTCTTATATCTTGTGAAAAATGTCTGTAAGAATAGATTACTTAAATTAAATACAGTGGCCCCAAGATCATGAGTATCAGCAGTTGTAATTTCAAAGTTTAAAAACTCAGCATTATCTTCTTTGGAGATTTGATCAATTCCACTAAATCCTCTTGCACACTCAAGAAATTGAGTTGCATTTTTAGATTTATATGTTATTATCTCATTATCAATTTTTAATAGACCATAACTATCTGGCCATCCAGTCGTAGAAGAAACATTAATAGTAGAAGTACCAGCAAGAACCCTTTTGGTTAAAAGAGCTCCAGGCACCAATGTTTCATAGTTAAATGCACTAATCTGTCTGTAATCCGAAAGATTAGTAGCTAAGTCAACAACACCAGATTGATGTTCCTGTGAAATGTAATACTGTTTGAGAAATTCCTCGAACAAAGGTGATTCCTGATTTAAGAACTCAGGAATTTGCGACTCAATAATATGAGATACTTTTACCTTTTTGATATCGGTCATTTATCTTGTATACTTTGTTCCGCTTGTGTAACTGGAAGTAGTAACGTATGCAGTAGCAGATGTATTTTCACCAGAAGATACAACGTCTGGTATAGCAGTAACGTCACTATGTTGAACATCCAACTGAAGATAAAGATCTTTCAGAGCAATAATATCATTCGATTGTGGAATTCCTTCGATCTGAATGGTTCCATTCGCCAAAGAAGTACCTGTTATATTTACCACATCCAAAACAATCTCTCCTTTGGTATAATCAATTGTTCCAGCATCATTTTTAACGATTAAAGGTAAGTTGTTTTCGAGTTTAAAGAATACTATTTTTCCAGTTGTTGAATCTTCAATAGGAACATCACCAAGATAAAGAGTTCCAGTAATACCACTTACGGTGAATCCAGTGGATCTTACACCGTATCCAGAACACTGTTGATAGAATCCATTACCATAACAAAGTTCGTATGTTGCAAATGTATCAATTTCAGGTGTTATATCCCTTCTCATCTTAATTCTTGTGATGTTAGAAGTAACACCTCTTGCAGAATCATCAATTAATCCTACAACTTTACTATATTTGAATCTACCACCAAAAGCGTTAATATCTGTTGATTGAGAATACGTAGTTAAAGTTTTAAGAACCGCAGTTCTCAATTCTGTAGAATCTGCAACAGCGTTAGTGTTATAATAGACCGAAGCATCAACTTCAACGTAAAGATACTTGAGGTCAATGATTTCTGGTTTAATTCCTGCAATAGAATATTGTTTTAACTGAGTTGAAATGTCATCCTTCGTAATTTGTGATAAGAATGAACCATTTCTTGGTTTAATCGATATAAAGACCTTTCCATACTCAGGAGGATCAAGTTCTTCCCCTCCATATGCGGTCACAGACTCGACGTTAGGATAAACATATGGAATGATACCCTTATAGTCGTTTGCTGTTACTGCACGGTACTGTGCAGCGTATATACGAGGTGCCAGATATTTGATTGAAGCAATATCTTCAACATTATCTCCATTTCCAGCAGAATCAACTGTAGTTAAAAGAGAAATACCTTGAGTAATAGTTAAATCGGTGTCATCTTTCAAAATACCGATAAAACTGAAATTTGAAGCTCCATTTGCAAGAGGACCATTAGTTACAATGTAACTTACAGTGACTGTTGCTCCTGCAGGAGGTTTTTTACCTAAAATTCCGTCTCCAAAGAGAATTTCATACTGTTCATCTTCAATTTCTTGAATTAGGAACAATTTAGAAGTAGCATCAACCCTTAAAATGTTGTCATATAGCGCATAAATCTCTTTTGTTGTAGATTCGACGGTAACACGAATAGAAGTAGTGTCAATATTCGCATTTGGAAGAATAAATCTCTGATTTGGTTGAGAATAGTCAATTGTGAAGGTTTTTGTTAAATATACACCCTCATAAATTTCCAA
>CEVZ01219625.1_pt1 | contig 32536 bp, 49 predicted proteins | sample 361371 | NCBI WGS metagenome assembly CEVZ01 (sample SAMEA2620217, study PRJEB7988) | marine metagenome | isolation source: saline water (ENVO:00002010), including
GCTGTTACCTATGAAACTCATCCAAGTTTCGGATCTACCATGGGTGATGTTGGTGCTATCTTAAAACTACCAGGTATGTCAAATGACATGGCAGGTAAGGTTATGGCATTGAAAGGATTTGGTCGTCATTCTGACGAAGAACTTTCAAAGATGAAAGCAAAAAATAAAACAGAAAATCTTACTATTGCTGACATCCGTGACATGTGGAATCTATGGAAGTTAGGTAACTTAGTTAAATTATACAGCGGTGGTCATGACCGTCAAGGTTCTGATACCGATCAAGTAGTTGACCATATTCAATATGCACACAGTGTAACCGAGGACATTTACGAAAAATATTTTGTTACTAACACGAACGAAACTGACGTTATTAGCTACTCAGGAGGAATCGCTCTCAATACTATCATCAATAGCAGAATTAAACGACAAAGACCCAATCTGCATATTCCGCCACACAGCAATGATGAAGGTTTGTCTTTGGGGGTCGTTGAAGCATTACGACGAGAGTATAGACAACCTGAATTTAGTAATGAAGGTTTCCCGTTCTGGCAGAGTGATTACTGTCCTAAGCATCGTCCTACTAAAGAAGTTATCAAGAAGACTGCTGAAGCTCTTGCACAAGGTCAGATTGTAGGTTGGTATCAGGGTAGAGGAGAAGTAGGACCTAGAGCATTAGGTAATAGAAGTATCTTAATGAATCCTACTATCAAAAATGGTAAGGATATTATCAACGCAAAAGTTAAACACAGAGAACCTTTCAGACCTTTCGGTGCATCTGTTCTCGCTGACAAGTGTAGCACATATTTTGATTGGGAGTATGATTCTCCTTACATGTTGTACTGCATGGATGTACGGGATAAAGAATCATTTGCTCCTATTACTCATGTTGATGGTACTTGTAGACCACAGACTGTAACTCCTGATCAAGAGGATTACTATGAGTTACTTACAGAGTTTGAAAAGTTGACAGGTATTCCTATGCTGTTGAATACCTCTCTAAATAACGGAGGTAAACCTATTGTAGGTCATCCGAGCGAAGCATTACAGTTACTAAATGAGACTGAAATGAATGCGCTTTGTGTAGGAAACACTCTCTACACTAAATAGTTAAAAAGTTAGGTAGATATGGCTGCAACGTGGTACGAGAAGGAACTTAAAAATAAGAACTTCCTGTCTCCTATTGGTTTCAAACTAATCTTGGACAAAGCTCGCAAGGTTGCTTTCTTGTGCCAGCAAGCAAATATACCTACCATTGATGTTGGAGAAATTCCTATTCCCACTAGAGGATTAGTCCAGTATCCTATTGATGGAAACATCAGATACGGAGAACTAACTCTATCATTTTTGATTGATGAGAATATGGAAAACTACATGGAGATCCATAATTGGATGAGAGCATTGGGAACTCCAAATGATTTGGATGAGCGAGAGAAATGGATTCAGGAAAAGAAACTTCCTAACGTTCAGTTCCAAGCAGCATACAAAAGTTTGGTCAGTGACATTACACTAGTTGCTCTTAACAATAACATGAATGCTTCATTTGAAGTTCTATTCAAAGATGCATTCCCAACTAACTTATCCACTATTGGTTTTGATGTCACTCAAACTGACAACAACTTCTTTACTGCAGAAGTAACCTTTAGGTATACCTTGTACGAAATTCGTGCTGTTAATAGTGGTAAGAGGAGAGAATCATGATCCAGTGGAAGTTTGAAAAAACTTGGGGTGGCAACGATAATTGGTACACTAAGTCTAAAAGGTGGGCGAATAAACAAAAGTTTCCAGTCAACCACTTGGCTTTAGGGTTCATTGAATGGTTGCATAAACACTGGATTGATGGTAAAATAGAGATGGAGATGGACTCCGTTGACAAACAAGTTGAAGAAATTCATTCGCAATGGGAAGATGAAGAACGAAAACAGTTCGCACCAGAAGTCGTGGAGGAAGGAGTATTTGGAGATGAAGGCTGGTCTATCAGCATTTCAAATCCAATTGTTGACAGAGGGTCCGAAGGGTCTGAGTCAGGCATGGATACTGGGAGCGATGCATCAGGATTACAACAGAATGAAGGGGATCAAACCCCCTAAGGTAGGAAAAGCAGTTCAAACTTCTTTGAAGGAATGGTTGCAAGATCAGAAAGATCAAGGAGTCTGATGAACTTAGAAACTATCCAAGAAATGTGGGAGAAAGATTCCAAGATTGATACAGACCTTTATTGTGAAGAGTCTGTAAAAATTCCTGCTCTGCATGCAAAGTATCATAGTCTCCTCAACACATTCTCTACGTTAAAGATTGACCGTGAACAAGAAGTAAATAGATTGCTTAGAGATAAGTGGATATATTATAAAGGAAAGGCACCTTCCAAAGTCTATGCAGAGATACCTTTTGATCTAAAACTTACTAATAAAGACGAGGTAGAAACTTTCGTAAATGCCGATGCTGATGTCCAAAAAGCAAGAGCACGACTGGCATACATAGAAGTGTGCCTCAATTATTTGGATTCAGTAATCCGCACTATTAACAACCGTGGATTTCAAATCAAGAATGCAATTGATTGGGAGAAATTTAAGGCAGGTTTCTAATTTATGTCTAACTTGACAATCAAGAAGAAGAACGAAGTATACTTAAAAATTCAAGCAGAACCACATATTAATTATGAACTAGCGGATTACTTTACCTTTGAAGTACCGCAAGCAAAGTTCATGCAAAGGAATAACCGCTATAAAAAGTGGGATGGTAAGATCAGGTTATACTCTCCTGGTACGGGAGAGATATACGTTGGACTGGTTGACTACCTTACAGACTGGTGTGTAGAGAAAGGATATAGTTTTAACTACGAAGATTGTGAATACTTCGGACACCCAAGAGAAGAGAACCAACTGATAACACCTGAAGGTGTAGTTGGATTCGTCAAAGCATTAAATTTACCAGTCAAGGCAAGAGATTATCAGTTACTAGGAATCTATGAAGCACTGCGATACAACCGCAGGTTACTTCTTTCTCCTACTGCTAGTGGTAAATCTTTGATGATCTATGCCATCACGAGATTCCATGTGAACGTAAATCGCAGAGTCCTCATCGTAGTCCCTACTACTTCTCTCGTAGAGCAGATGTATAAAGACTTTGAGGAATATGGATGGATGGCGTCCAAGTATTGCCACAAGATTTACGCGGGGCAAGAAAAATACACTGAGATGGATGTAGTAATTACCACTTGGCAATCTGTCTACAAGGAACCTCGTAAGTGGTTTGAGGGATTTGATGTTGTCATCGGTGACGAGGCACACCTTTTCAAAGCTAAATCTCTCACGTCTCTTATGAGTAAGTTGCATGAGTGTAAGTACAGGGTTGGTTTTACTGGAACTTTAGATGGAACTGAAACTAATCAACTGGTGTTAGAAGGTTTATTCGGTAGATGTTCACAAGTTACTAAAACAAAAGATCTGATGAAGAGGGGTCAGATCGCTGACCTTGAAGTCAAGGTACTAGTTCTCAAGCATGATTATATTAGTTTTGAATCCTATCAGGATGAAATGGAATATATTGTACAGTGCGAAAAAAGGAATTGGTTTATCAAAAATTTAGTCAGAGACTTGAAAGGTAACACGTTAGTGCTATTCAACTACGTTGAGAAGCATGGGGAACCTCTTTTTGAATTGCTAAATAGAAGCATAGACCGTCCTGTGTATTTAGTGCATGGCGGTGTAGACACCGAAGACCGAGAAGAAATCCGCGCTCTCACTGAACAATCTAACGAGAGTATCATCGTTGCCTCGTATGGAACCTTCTCAACAGGTATCAACATTAAGAACTTACATAATGTGATTTTTGCATCGCCTTCTAAATCACGAGTCCGTAACCTCCAATCAATTGGTAGGGTTCTCCGTAAAGGGGACAATAAATCGCAGGCAACACTATATGATATCGCTGACGATATCTCTAGAAACAACTTCAGGAACTATACACTCAATCATCTTTTTGAAAGAGTTAAAGTATACAACGAAGAAAAATTTGACTATGAAATCATAGACGTAAAACTAAGGTAACCATGCTTGAGCACGTCAAACACGAAGAAGAATTCCATTGCTCCATCAAGTTAATGAATGGAGAAGAGATAATCGCTCGCGCTATTGTCACTAAGGATGTAGACGAAAAAGATATTGTTTATGTAGAAGACCCTCTTGTAGTGCAATCCTTCACAAAAGAAGTTGCAGGTGATAAAGCTATCAAGGGTATGGGATTTACTAAATGGCAGAATTTTTCTGACGAGGAATTTTTTATTATTAACGCCGAGTCCATTTTAACAATGGCATCTCTTTCTAAGGAAATGGTTTTTGTATATGAATCTTTCCTTGCTCAGTCCCGAGGCGGCACCCCCCGCGTATCTCGTAAGCATGATAGACATAGAGTAAACCTCACTGACAACGAGGGATCTCTCGGAAAAATTGATGCTGCTAGAAAGAAACTAGAAGACCTATTTGGTAAGAGCTAGCTTTCTTCTTAACAACTGACATTGTAATTGTACAGGTATTTCATCTCCTTGTCAACCCTTGACAAAGAAATGTTTCCTTGCTAATATATGAATATATGATTAGTCGCTTGTGGCAACTTATACTAAACCTAAAATGGCTCCTAAAAAGAAGGAACATTATCTTAATAATAAAGAGTTCTTGGCGGAGCTAGAGAAGTATCGCGCGAAGGTTCAACGTGCTAAAGAAGCAGGTCAACCGAAACCTAGGGTCAATAATTATATCGGTGGGTGTTTTCTGAAGATTGCAACACACCTATCTTATAGACCTAACTTCATCAACTACATGTATAAAGATGACATGGTGTGTGATGGAATTGAAAATTGCATTCAATACATTGATAACTTTGATCCCGCTAAATCAAAGAATCCGTTTGCATATTTTACACAGATAGTTTACTTCGCTTTCCTCAGACGTATTGCAAAAGAGAAACGTCAGATGGAAATCAGAGACAAGATTATTGAAAAGTCAGGCGCTACGGAAGTATTCAGCGTTGACGGAGAAAATAAAGCAGAGTATAATCAAATCAAATCAAGGATAGAAACTAACTCTAGAGGTTACTAATTTGAAGATTCTACTTATAACCGATCAGCATTTTGGTGTTCGTAATGATAACATTGCGTACATTAATATGTACAAGAAATATTATGGTGAGATTGTAATACCTTTTATCAAAGCATCAGGTATTAAAGATGTTATTTGTCTTGGAGATACGTTTGACAAACGAAAGAGTATTAACTTCATGTCACTGGATGAGTGCAAGGAGATGTGGTTTAATCCTCTAGAGGAAATGGGTGTCAGCATGGATATGCTAGTTGGTAATCATGACATCTATTATAAGAATACTCTCAGAGTTAATGCTCCTACAGAATTGTTAGGAGAATATAAGAACCTTACTATTCATGATTCTCCATGTACTATTAATCGTGATGGTCTGGATATTCTTTTGCTCCCATGGATTTGTGACGAGAATAAAAAAGAATCTTATAAAGAAATTGCAGAGTCAACTGCAGATGTATGCATGGGTCACTTTGAACTCAATGGATTTGAAGCACATCCTGGTCACATGATGACTGGAGGAATGGATCCTTCCATCTTTAATAAGTTCAAAAAAGTATTCACAGGACATTATCATCAGAAATCTACCAAGAAACCTATTACATATCTTGGTAACCCTTGTCAATTATACTGGAATGATTACGGACAGAAGAGAGGATTCCATGTCTTTGATACAGATACATTGAAGACAACTTTCTATCGTAATCCATTTGACATGTTCCATAAAATCTATTATAATGAGAAGGTGTCAACTGACTTTGATTCTCTTAGAGGAACTTATGTCAAAGTGATTGTAGAAGATAAAGGAGATCATGTAAAATTTGATCACTTCATTCGTGAACTACAACATGCAGAGGTAGCAGATCTAAAGATTGTTGAAGATCTTGGTGTGGAATTAGAAAGTGGTGTGGAGGTAGTAGAGACCGAAGATACTCTTTCACTATTAGAATCATACATAGATGACACAGAAATAAAAGCAAACAAAGAAAGCATCAAATCAATTTTGAAGTCTCTGTATGTAGAAGCATGTTCATTTTAGTAAACGGTAAAACTCTTGGTGTATACGCAGTCAAGACAGAAAAGAAACAAAAAGTGGTTCAGATTTTTGAAGAGAGAGATGATGCTGAACGGTATCTCCTACAATTAGAAGCATCCGCTCTAGAAGAAGATGAACCTCTAGAGATTCATGAAATTGATTTAGATATGGTAATTGCAAATTGTGTCCAGTATGGATATAGTTATGGAATTATTGAACCAGACGATCTTGTTATTCCTCCAGTATGATCACCTTTGAAAAACTTCGTTGGAAAAATTTCCTGAGTACAGGAGATCACTTCACCGAACTTGATTTGACAGCAGAACCGTCAACTTTAATTATTGGATCTAATGGCGCAGGGAAGTCCACTTTACTGGATGCCCTGTGCTTTGCACTGTTTAATAAACCTTTTCGTAAGATTAGTAAGAGTCAGTTAGTCAATAGTATTAATGAGAAAGGAACTATTGTAGAAGTAGAATTTAATACTAATGGTAGAGACTATCTGGTACGTCGTACTATCAAACCAGGTAAATTTGAAATCTATGAGAACGATAAACTTCTAGATCAGGAGGCAGCACAGAAAGATACTCAAAAATATCTAGAACAAAGTATTCTCAAACTTAATTTTAAGTCATTTACACAGGTCGTTATACTGGGGAGTAGTACATTTGTTCCCTTTATGCAATTGTCAGCACCACATAGACGTGAAGTGATTGAAGATCTACTTGATATTCAGATCTTCTCTATTATGAATAGTCTATTGAAAGATCGCATTCGTGATAATGTTGATCGTGGTAGAGACTGTGATCATCTTCGTACTATTTCAGAAGATAGAGTATCTTCACAGCAAAAGAGTATTGAAAAACTTGAAGAAGTTAATGAAGAACGTGTTCAAGAAAAGAAAGCAAGCATTGATAATAAACTAAAGCTCATTAAAAACCTAGAGCAGGACAAGAAACCTTTAGAAAAGGAAATTAAAGAAAAAGAAAGTGAACTTCAATCGTTTCAGCAGGTTAATAAAAATTTAGAAAAGTTAAAGAAGTTGCAAATCAAGATTAATAACAAGAGAGATCTTGTTCTTAAGGAGTTAAAGTTCTTTGATAAGAATGATACATGTCCTACATGTACACAGACCATTGATATTGGGTTTAAGAAAACTAAATGTGATGAACTTACTATTGAAAGTGATAAATTTTCTAGAGGTTTAGAGAATCTTACAGGTGAAATTGAAACTGCTGCTAGTATGGTTGCTAAACTGCAGGAAATAAACTCACTTGTAGTAAGTTTGAAGAACGATCTGCTGAATATTGACCGTGATATCAACCGTTATGAGAAAGAAAACATCGTTTTGGAACGTCAAATTGACAAGTTGCAGAAAGATCGTCCAAATATTCAACACGAATTTGAAATTTTAGAAAATCTTAAGAAAGAGTTGAGCGATATTGAAGAGAGTTGTGCGGATATCAACAAAGAGTCTAATGAATTCCAAACAGTATCACATTTACTCAGAGATTCTGGGATCAAACGAGTTGTAATCAATAAGTATGTGCCAATTTTTAATACTTTGATCAATAAATATCTTCAAAGTATGGAGTTCTACGTCAATTTTACTCTAGATAATGAATTCAATGAAGTAATCAAGTCTCGTTTTCGTGATGACTTCAGTTATTCTTCTTTCTCTGAAGGAGAGAAGCAAAAGATTGACTTAGCATTACTATTCACTTGGAGAGAAGTGGCAAGAATGAAGAACTCTGCCTCTACTAACCTATTAATTTTAGATGAGGTGTTTGATAGTTCCCTTGATGACTCTTCTACTGGAGAATTGTTGAAGATTCTGAGAGGACTTGAAACTACTAACTTATTTGTAATCTCTCACAAGGGTGAAATCCTTGTTGACAAATTTATGAGAACTATTAAATTTGAAAAGACAAACGATTTTTCTAAGATGAGTTATGATTCATAACATAGTCACCTTCGTAGGGTCACATCCTCTGATCCTAGGAACCATGTCAGCATCAATGCTTGCACCGATCGCGTTCTTCTGCAACGATGCTCTAAAACATCCTCACCGTTACAACCACAAATAAAACTGTCACACTGACTTGCTAAACTTGCCATGCTCTGCTATAATAAGTATATAAACACAGGGAGTCAATGACAGTCAACACCGAAGTCAAAGGTCAACTTGCAAAACTGCTCGCTACTGAGAACCTTCAAGTAGAGCATCGCAAGATTACTACTGCATACTTTGATGTTGAGAAGCGTGTACTTGCTCTTCCTATCTGGAAGGATGTCAGCAACGACGTATACGACCTTCTAGTGGGTCATGAGGTAGGACATGCTCTCTACACACCTTTGACAGACTTTAGCGGCGCTCCAAAGGATTTTATCAACGTCCTAGAGGATGCTCGTATTGAGAAAATGATGAAAGAGACCTATCCTGGTCTTAAGAAGTCCTTCTACAAAGGTTACAGCGAACTCTACGATCGCGATTTCTTTGGAACTAAAGGCAACGATGTCAGCAAAATGGCATTCATTGACAGAATCAACCTTTACTTTAAGATTGGTTCTTATGAGTTCATCAAGTTTACTCCTGAAGAACTTGTATATGTAAAGCGTGCTGCTAATACAGAAACATTTGAAGAGGTTGTAGAACTTGCTAAAGAACTAGTAGGATATCTAGAGCAAAAAGAAGAAGAGAAAGATAAGGAAGTACCATTTTCAATGCCACAACCTACAGCAGGTAACGATGGCAAAGATGATGTTGAGTTTAATCCTCAGTCCAGTCCTTCAAACGAAGTAACTCCTGATGAAAAAGAAGAGAGTCCAGTTCCAGATAAAGGAGAGGGCGAAGAGGTAGATCAAGAACCACAGCAACAACCAGAACAAGGTGATAGCAACATTGGTGGTGAAGATCCTGCTCATCTTGACGTACCTAGTTACGAAGTTGATGAGATGGTGTCTGAGACTGATCTAGCATCTATTGAAAATCAGCAGAAGTTGATTGATGACAGTGCTAAGGAGTGGGTTTATCTTAACACTCCTAAAGTTTATCTTGACAAGATCATCACTCCATATAAAGAAGTAATGGAAGATCTTGATGCAGCGAAAAAGTATGCTGAAAGTCAAGGTGACAGTGACTATATGAAGTCACACTATGAAAAGCAGAGAAAGTATAACGAAAGAAAGTATACAGAGTTTCAGAAGTCTAGCGGTAAAACTGTTAACTATCTTGTAAAACAGTTTGAAATGAAAAAGTCTGCATCACAATATGCTCGTGCTGCAGTATCTCGTACAGGTGTTCTTAACACTAACTCTCTGTACAAGTATAAGTTGACTGATGATATCTTCAAGAAGCAAACCATTGTTCCTGATGGTAAGAACCACGGTCTCATCATGTATGTTGACTGGTCTGGTTCTATGAATGACAGAACTCCTACAGGATCTGTTCTTACAGATACTATCAAGCAAACTTACAATCTTGTTTGGTTCTGTAAGAAAGTAAACATTCCTTTCAGAGTGTATGCATTCAGCAGCGGATTCGGTGGTAAGGATCTTATGGGTTGTGAAACATTCAAGATTGAACATAATGGTCTTTCCTTGAATACATCTTTTGAATTGTTTGAATTGTTCTCTTCTAAGATGAAGAAGAAAGAACTAGAGACACAGATGGCATCTGTCTGGGCACTAGTATGGAATATGCATTCACACTACGGATACCACACACCTGCTAAGTACGGTCTCGGCGGTACTCCTCTTGGAGAAGCAGTTATCGTTACTCCTGAAATCGTAAAGAGATTCCAATCTACTGAGAAGGTTGAGAAAGTCAACATCATCATGTTGAGTGACGGTGAATCAAACCCTCTAAGTTTCACTCGTGAGACTTCTTATGAGAATTATAAATACCGTCACGGTGATAGTGATTATGATCATGATACATATTTCCGCTCTGATTATCTTTGCCATCACCATAACAAAGTGTTCATTTTGAGAGATCCTGAGACTCGTTTCTCAAGAAAACTTGATACTGAACCATCTTTGACCACAAAAACAATTGTAGATTTCTACAAGAGTTGCACTGACTATAACTGGATTGGAATCCGTATTGGAGACAAGCGTGATCTTCATTCCATTATTCGTGACCTTGATTATACTCTTGCAAAAGAATATGATCACCAGTGGTCAAAGCAAAAATTCGCTGCGATTAAAGAATATGGATTCACTGAGTTATACGTCTTCCCATCCAATAACATTGGCGGTGGTACTAACGACATCACTGTAAAATCTAAGGGTGAGAATGCTACTGCAGCAGAAATCACTCGTGCATTCAAAAAGCACATGGGTTCAAAGATGACTAATAAAGTTATCCTAAATAAATTCGTGGAGCAAATTGCATGAACACACGATGGGACTTTGAGTATTATTACAAAGGCGAAGACAGACACATTAAGGGTCATGTCTTTGCTGCTACTCAAATGCAAGCATGTATGAATTTCCGAAAAGCATTTAAGAATGCTTTTATGGTAGGGTATCCTATACCCACACAGAGCGGAGGATCAGATCAGCATTCAATTGCGACTGACTCTCTAAAGTAAACACACTATTGTCATGGATTACAAACCATACTCACCTCAATGGACTCGTAAGAGATATCTAAAAGAGGCACTAGAAACTTATCTTGAGGACGATGCTGATATCAGTATCATCTATGAAGATATTCTAGACATACTGAACGCAAAAGCATCTTCTGCTATAGCAGAATATGATAAGATTGCGAAATTGACTGATAAATTATCTCAAGAATAAAATGCTATCTACTGCATATCGTCTTAGACTAGAAGGTATCTGTAAGAAAATTGCAAACAAAAAAGAAGTTCCTCTGGATGACATGATCTGGGCAGAAAAACTCGCCAAGAGACATACCACTGCTCGTGACTGGTTGCGTCAAGCACGTCGGCAGGCATCGCAAGATATTCAGGAGGGCAGCACCGATGATTTTCTGAATAGGATGGGACTCGGAGACCCTGACCCATCCAAACATAAAACAAGATTTGATGGTGCTGACGATATTAATGAATGGTTTAATAGAGACAAACCAGACGATTGGAGACAAAGAGACTAATGAAATTTTTATTTACTTTTTTAGCAACACTATTTCTCGCTGCTCCCGCATGGGCAGTTGATGTTCAAATGGGTTACGATGGTAATCTTGTATTTGAACCATCTGAAATTACTATTAGCGCAGGTGACTCCGTTCACTTTGTAAATAACATGCTACCACCACACAATGTTATTGTTGATGGTCATGACGAACTCTCACATGATGCACTTGCTATGATGCCTGGTGAAGAGTTTGATGTTCAATTCCCTGAGGTAGGAGACTACGAATTCTATTGTGGTCCTCATCAAGGTGCAGGTATGGTGGGGGTTGTACACGTTGAATAAACAAGTAGAATCTTACGAACAGTTGATTCAGCGATTTACAAATCGTACAATGCAACTTTCTAGTAGGAATCAAGAGTTACAAAGTGCATACGATGAGTATGTAAAGAATCAAAATGACCTAAAAAGATTGGAAGGGTCAATGCAGGCAATCCAGTATGTAGCGTACGGTAAAATGCCTGGTGACGGTAATCATGATAAGTTCAAGGATCACTTACCACGAGGAGCAGATGTACACAGCAGTAATTTACAGCAACGGAAGTCAGGAGTGTGAACGAGTTGCATCATTACTTAAGTCACTAGGTGGCGAATTTCTGGAATACAAACTCAATCAACACTTTACTCAACGTGCATTTGAATCAGAGTTTGGAAAAGGTACACCATACCCTCAAGTGTCAATCGGGGCAAAACATATCGGCGATCTAAAAGAAACTCTGAACTACTGTAAAGAGAAAGGTATGTTCGTTTGAGACAGTAGAATAACTGTCACACCCCTATTGCACCTACATAGATTTCCTGCTATAATAATTATATAAACAAACAGGAAATCCAATGCCATCTTCACCAGTAACAACTGAAAAACTTGTCAACGCTCTTACCAAGAAATTTGGAGAAGAGGTAACCGCTAACGAAGTAAAGATTGTTGCTCGTAAGATGGGTCTTTCTTATCGTACTGCATGCGGTCGTTTGAACGCATACAAAGCAGGACGTGGAAAGTGGAACCTTAGTGTTCAGGAATTGGAGCAAGCATACGAAGCACCTGCTGCAACTCATACTGTGAGCATGGTGCCTGCAACAGATAAAACATATGTACCTTTCGGTAACTTCAACGATCTCCATAAAGTAATTAAATCTAAAGTATTCTATCCAACGTTTATCACTGGACTATCTGGAAATGGTAAGACTCTCTCAGTTGAGCAAGCATGTGCGAAAGCAGGACGCGAACTGATTCGTGTCAACATTACTATTGAAACTGATGAAGACGATTTGCTCGGAGGTTTCCGTTTGGTCAATGGTGATACTGTTTGGCATAATGGTCCTGTCATTGAGGCTCTTGAGCGAGGTGCTGTTCTTCTCCTTGATGAGTTGGACTTGGCTTCTAACAAGATTCTTTGTCTTCAGAGTGTACTTGAAGGCAAGGGTGTATTCCTCAAGAAGATCGGTCGTTACGTCCGTCCTACTGAAGGGTTCACGGTTATTGCTACTGCCAACACGAAAGGCAAGGGTTCTGATGATGGACGTTTTATCGGCACCAACGTACTCAACGAAGCGTTCTTGGAGCGTTTCCCCATCACTTTTGAGCAATCCTATCCAACTGTTAAGATTGAGCAGAAGATCCTCAGCAATGTAGGTTGCGATACAGAGTTCGCAGATAACCTAGTCAAGTGGGCAAACGCTATCCGTAAAACATTCTACGATGGTGGTGTAGACGAGATCGTTACTACTCGTCGCTTGGTTCATATTGCTCAGGCATACAAGATCTTTGGTGATCGTTTGAAGGCAGTTACCAGTTGTGTCAATCGTTTTGACGACGATACTAAAAATTCTTTCCTAGATTTGTACACAAAGGTTGACGCAGGAGAAGAAATGGATTATACTAATCAAGAAGAGAATTCTAATTTTGATAATGAAGTATAATGAAGATGCCCTTCTGAAGGAACTTCGTGACTACATTGCAGGTACATACAATCAGCACTATGCAACTGATAAAATTCAGACGCTAGATCTGATTGATGCCTGTGGCGATGCAGAAGCATTTTGTAGAAGCAACATTCTCAAATATGCTTCTCGCTACGATAAGAAGGGAACTGCCCGACGTGACATCATTAAGATTTTACACTATGGTTTGCTGCTCCTTCATTTCAGCGACCAATCTAACAACCGCGAAGATTACCCTAACCGATGACCGTTATTTCTAAAGAGACTATTGACATTCTGAAGAACTTCAGCAGTATCAATAAGTCTATTGTTATTAAACCTGGTAGTAAACTCAGCACTATCAGTGTCAATAAAAATATTATGAGCACTGCTGAGATCCAAGAGTCTTTTGATAGTCAGATTTCAATCTACGATCTGTCTTCATTCCTAGGTTGTTTGAGTCTGTTTGATCAACCTCAGTTTGATACTAGTAATTCTCAGTATCTTGCTGTGAGTGATAGTAGTGGTCGTTCTAAGACTCGTTTCTTCTATGCTGATCCTGATGTGATCGTACAACCTCCTGATAAAGAACTGCAGATGCCTTCTGAGGATGTACATTTTACTCTTGAAGCAGGAACACTTCAGTCACTTCAACGTGCAGCAGCAGTATATCAGGTTCCTGACCTGTGTCTGTATGGTGAGAATGGTATGCTGAAACTGTGTGTTACTGATAAGAAGAATGAAACCTCCAACACTTTCTCAATGGAAGTTGGCGAGACTAAAGATGAATTCTGTTATTGCTTTAAGATTGAGAACTTGAAACTTCTTGTATGTGATTACAAAGTCACAGTCAGTAAGCATAACGTAGCATTCTTTGAAGGAGAAAACGTACGTTACTGGATTGCATTGGAACCAAACGCATGATCTGGACACATAGATTTGCTCTTCACAATGAAATAAAGGGTGCTTTACTGAAAAGTATTGAGCATTCTAAGGGCAAAGAATATGTTAAAGGTAAAGACCAGATTGCAAAGACTGATTATTATGAAGGGTTAGATCTGCATGAGAAACATTATCTTACATTGTTTCATTCAAATCTAACCGAGTTTTATCATGAACTACATGAACGTTATGCACTAGGAGATTTCTCCTTGTATAATGGATGGTATCAGCAATACTATGAATCAGATACCCATGGGTGGCATGCTCATGGACTTTCTAATTTTAGTATGGTATACTATTTGGAGATGCCAGAACCACATGTAACTGAATTCTGGATACCCCATGTGAAGGAGCGTTATACTCCAGAGGCACAAGAAGGGGATATTGTAGTATTTCCTGCACACTTTCCACATCGTTCACCTCCTATCAAAGGAGATACGAGGAAAACTATTATCAGTGTGAACTATAACATCCACACTATTGACTCCAAATTTATTGAAGATGGCAAATGATTTCCTGTGGGTAGAGAAGTATCGCCCACGCAAAATTGATGACTGTATCTTGACTGATAATGTCAAGACTAACTTTCAATCTTTTCTTGACAACGGTGAGATCCCAAACCTCTTGCTGTCAGGTCCTCCTGGTATTGGAAAGACCACTGTAGCAAAAGCATTGTGTGAAGAACTTGGAGCAGACTATTATGTTATCAATGGGTCAGACGAAGGCAGATTTCTTGACACTGTTCGCAATCAAGCAAAATCGTTTGCTTCTACTGTCTCTCTTACTTCTACTAGCAAGCACAAGGTTCTTATCATTGATGAGGCGGATAACACGACTAATGATGTACAACTCCTTCTCCGCGCAAGCATTGAAGAGTTCCAGAAAAACTGTCGTTTTATCTTCACCTGCAATTACAAGAACCGAATTATTGAACCTCTGCACTCGCGGTGTGCAGTCGTTGACTTCGGAGTAAGCGGTAAAGATAAACAACAACTAGCAGGACAGTTCTTCAAACGTATCAATCAGATTCTTGGTTACGAGAATGTTGAGTTTGAAATGAAAGTCATTGCTGAACTTATTCAAAAGTTCTTCCCTGATTGGAGACGCTGTTTGAATGAGTTGCAAAAATATTCTGCAACTGGTAAGATTGATACAGGCATTCTATCTGTCATCTCCGATGCATCGGTTGATGAACTTCTAGATGCATTGAAACATAAAAACTTTACTAAGGTTAAGAAGTGGGTAACGCAGAATATTGACAACGATGTAACTTCGTTGTATCGTAAGATATACGATGCCCTATATCCAAAACTAGTATCCCAATCTATTGCTGCTATGGTTCTTATCATTGCAGACTATCAATACAAAGCAGCGTTCGTTGCTGATCAGGAGATTAATCTTCTGGCAAGTCTTACACAAATTATGATGGAGTGTGAATTCAAATGATTGACTTAAAACTACTCAGAATTATTACTGGGGAAGAGATTATTGCTGACGTGATTGACTTTAGCGGTGGTCTTGTAACTGTAAAAAATGCATTGGTAGTTTTGCCACAGGGTCAGCAGTTTGGATTCATGCAATGGGCAAGCGTTATTGATCCAGACCAACCTGAAATTACTCTTGACATGAAACATGTTGTTTACATGGCAGAGGTACATCCTAGAATCCAAGAAAAATACAATTCAATGTTTGGTAGCAACCTGACATTACCTGAAGATAAAAAATTAATCCTATGAGCGTAGATCTATTCGGCAATGAAACCCTCCGTCCTGTTATCTGGAGGGACAAAGAAGTACCAGGTTACCAGTTTAATATTAAAGGTGAACTGTGGAGCGACAAGACAAACAAATTTCTAAAACCACAATACGAAGTTGCTAGGTTTGCTAGTGGAGAAGTAAGAAAGACATCAGTTAAATACAACCTCACTATTCCAACTGGTTACTTTGAGGACTATAGTTTTTCTACTTACGGTTTGGAAGATACCTCATGGGAGGTTATGACTATTCGTGCTCATAGAGCAATGATGAATACGTTCAGACCTATTGATGAATATCCACCAGAGGAATTGGCAGATACTTGGAATGCTGTTATCACACCTGACATGGTAGGGAAACCTTTAATCCCTCAAGCGTGGAAACAATTTGTAAAAGATACTGTTGTCGTAGATCACTGGGATGACAATCCTCTAAACAATAGTATAGATAATCTTCGTTGGTGTACTTCTCTAGAGAATTCACATCACCGAAAAAAGAGAAAGTATGGTATAATTGAAGAAGATAAAAATTCATCCCCACTTGAGGACTTATTAAAATGAGTAAGCGTCAAATGAAATCCAGAATTTATTATTACTTCTGGGGAGCGATGACCATCACAGTGTTCATCGGTCAACTGTATGTTGGCACAGGTTATCGTATTATGTCAGACTCAGTAAACCGATTGCTGAGATCTGTAGATGGTGTACTTCTTGACAAAGATAAAGTATACCCAGATTACAAAGGACTAATTTAATTGATCACTTTAATTATTATTATCGTGCTTATCGCTGCGGCAGGAGCACTTATCAGATACTACGATCCCCATTAATATGGCATCCCTGAAAACCCCTCTTCGTTATCCTGGTGGCAAGAGTCGTGCAGTAAAATCTCTATCAAGATTTATTCCCGACCTTTCCTCTTACAAAATCTATCGTGAACCTTTTCTTGGTGGAGGTAGTGTTGCTCTGTATATTACACAGCAATACCCTTCACTTAGAATTTGGGTAAACGATCTGTATGAACCTCTTACAAATTTTTGGAAGACGTTACAGGATGATGGATACAAACTGGGATATAAGTTACAAGAACTTAAGAGTAGATATCCTGATCAGGGGTCAGCAAAAGGATTGTTTTTAGAAGCAAAGGAGGTTATCAATGACGGAGAGAAAAGTCACCTTGAAAGAGCTATTGCTTTTTACGTCGCTAATAAGTGTTCTTTCTCTGGTCTTACTGAAAGTTCATCTTTCAGTGCCCAAGCATCAGACTCCAACTTCTCAATGCGCGGTATTGAAAAACTAAAATACTATCAGACATTGATTCAGAATTGGCAGATCACAGGACATGACTACACCATGCTTCTGGATGATAATAAAGAAGCATTTGTTTATCTTGATCCCCCTTATGACATCAAAGACAACCTGTACGGAAAGAAAGGAGAAATGCACAAACGCTTTGACCACGATAAGTTTAGTCACGTTTGTGATAATTACGTCTGTCGTCAACTTGTATCATATAACTCGTCACAAATGATTCGTGACAGATTCACTGGATGGGTTGCATCTGAATACGATTTGACATACACTATGAGAAGTGTAGGAGACTACATGAAAGATCAACACGATCGTAAAGAACTTGTATTAATGAACTATGACCTGTGAGGTAACCTTATTCAAAGCGGGTACAGTCTTTAAGGAGAAAGTAATCTGTAAAGACTATGAAGATGCTCGCAACGTTGCACTAGCACGAAATCCTGGTGCAACAATCGTATCAGTAACAGCGGTGTTTTGCTAGTGTGGAAGATATGGAAATATGCGTTAGGATCTTTCTCGGATGATAAGACCGAGAAGTATGACAACTACATCGCCATTGTACGCACAATTCTATTTTTCTCTTATCTAATAACAAACTGCTTTATCATAGCAGGAAACATACGACACTGGAATGACAATGTACCAACTGAAAGATTACCTGAACAGTATCAACCAGAACAAGCAAAACCTGATGGACCAAGATCCACTGGCGGAGAAAAAGTATCCAGCATATATCGTTAACAAATGTATGGCACAGCATCTTGATACTGTGATGCATGCTAACGAGATGAATCAGTGGGCAAATCTTCCAAGTAAGTTACAGTATGACTTTTTTATAAATACGGTTAGACCCAAGAAGCGTTTCTCTCCTTGGGACAAAAAGGACAAGATTGATAACCTTGAACTCATTCAGAAATACTACGGTTATTCTGTAGAGAAAGCAAGGCAAGTTATAGATATCCTGTCTCGTCAACAACTTGACTATATTAAAGATAAACTGAATACTGGAGGACATAATGGGCGAAGAACAGGAAATCGCGTGGACGAAAAATGATATGGTTGAGGTTACCCTTAGGGAACCTGATGACTTTCTAAAAGTACGAGAGACTTTAACTAGAATCGGAGTTGCTTCTAGGAAAGAAAAGAAACTATATCAGTCATGTCACATCTTGCATAAGAAAGGACAATACTTCATTGTTCACTTTAAGGAACTTTTTGCCTTAGATGGTAAGAAAACAAACCTTTCTCAGAATGATGTACAACGGAGAAATCGTATCGTTCAATTGTTATGTGACTGGGGTCTAGTAGATGTTCCTAAGAAGGATTCTATCCTTGACATCGCACCTTTAAGTCAAATTAAAATCATCTCTTATAAAGAGAAAGGTGAGTGGATACTAGAATCCAAGTACAACATCGGAAAGAAAAAGCAACCTTCCGAATATGGACAGCAACACATCAGCACAGAAGCCGCCTAAAGAAAAATTTCAATGGGCAGACGAAGGAGTCTCTACTCTAATCAGGGTAATTATTCTTGGATGGAGCGGAGCGATCTTGACTTTGAACTACGTCTCAATTCCAGGTATTCCTCAGAAACAAATTGATCCAACTTTTATAGCCTCGGTCTTCACAACGACTTTAGCTACCTTCGGTGTCCAGACGGGCAAGAAGAAAGAAGAATCAAATTCAAACAACACTAACAAAGGCGATTGTAATCATGCAAAAAGTAATTAACGCACTAGCAGTTCTTTCCTTCCTAGGTGTAGCAGGTATCGTCGGCGGCGGTGCTGCTGTATACCTTAATAGGGGAAAGATTATTGACGGTGTAAAAGAACAAGCAATGGAAATGATCACTGGTGCTATGATGCCAGCACTAGATGCTGAACTTCCTGCAGCACTTCCTGAGGCATTGCCACCTGTAACTGGAGGAGCACTTCCTTTCTAATTGATAATCCTATATCATGGATATCCCACAGATTAAGATTGGGGTTAAAGAGATATCTACTATTGATATCCCCAATGTATACACACCCGAGTGGTTAAAAAAAGCACCAACGGTAATAGGACCTACTCCACCTGTTACACAACAGGTAGGTGTGCCTATTATTAATATGCCTGGTTGTGTAGAAGCACACGAACAAAATGAAAATAGGGAAAGGAGTGGTGTTCTACAGGAAGACGATCCCAATGGGGTTAAAGTTTTCTGTGACGCTGGTATACCATCGTACAATCCTATAGACTACGATAAGGATAAGATTGAGTATGAATACGAGGCACCCGTACCACCAGTAAACCCACCTCCAGAAGCAGAACTCGGTGACACACCAGAAATCCCTCCAACAACTGCGCCAACCTGCCCTACAGAAAAGCAAGAATTAACACAACCCGTTGGTACTCTTACCGATAGTGGTACTAAAAAAATTACTGAGTATAGATTGGTAGGAACAGAATGTATACCAATCAAAGAAGATATTACTATTACAGATCAGATTATAAAAGGAATACCATCTACAAATCAAGTGACAACAACAGCATCAATTGCTGTAGTCGCAACCGCAGCAGCTGCTGCCACTCCTTTATTACTGAGAGTTGTAAAACCTATTGTTAAACAAATCATTAAAAAAGTTCAGAGGTTACTAGGTAAAGAACCTCCTAAGTTATCTGCTAACGAACGTCAAACTAATAGATTCCGTGAGAAGAGAGGACTACCTCCCTTCAAACGTCCTAAGGCAAGGAAATAGGAAGACCTAAGTCGTCCGCATTAGTTGAATAGTTACTAGGGAAAGTAGAGTGTCTATGTTGTTGTACAGTATTAACGTTCTGTACTACTACGTCTGCACATATTTTGTAGTATGGTGACTTTGGATGGAATGAGATTCCTGCCTTCATTAGTTCACCACAATTTTTTAATCTCGCGATCTCAAAATCTAATCTCTTGTTAGCAAGTAGTTGATTACGATATTCGTTGTGGGTAGTTGCTGCTGTCTTACAAAGTTCTTGTGCTTTTCTATCCAATGGCCAAGATATAGTTGCAGAGAAACCTGCATTCCAGTTATAGTTATCTTTCTGACCAGTTCTTATTTGTTCATGGTAGAGGATTTCTCCTGGTGAGTCAGGAATCCCGTCTGGAATAGCGTTGCCATCAGAGTCAGTGTCACCGATGAGGTCAAGCATATTATATACAGGGCTATCATAATAACCCTCGTAAGGAAATGCCCATGAAACGCTTCTTGTAACATAGGGTGTAAAATTAAGAGTAGGTCCTTGACATTGAATGCCATCTCCATAAGTGTTAGTTATATACGGTCCTTGTAAAACCTGAATTGCCTGGTTCGTGACCGAGCCCGAACTATTCGCTACGGGATTTGCTGTTGCACTTACACCCCCTACAGTCTCCGCCAGAGTGACAGGGGCAATCGCAAATTGTGATAGACATATCGCTATTGGGTAAAGATACTTGTTGTGTCTGTTACGCTTTGAATGGTCGTTGTTCTTTGAATGATCGTGTGGTTTTGAAGACCTGGAGCTATGTACGACTCTACGAAGGAGAAGTTTCCACCAGGTGTATTCTGTTGCCACTGTGGGCGCGATCCGCTCCCCAGATTTAATCCTGTCCATTGTGAGGTCACCCCGTTTAAGGTTGTTGAAGTAGTATCAATATTGCTCGGAAGTATATTACTTCCTGAAGGTTTTACACCTGTGCCTGACACGGTATAGGTATATCCCGTAGAATAATCCATAGAATTTATGGTCTCCGTCACTTCAGACGTAGTTTCAGTATGGCTCGTCATTTGGCCTTGCTGAAAATTTGGGACTACAGGCACTGCTAGTGCAGATCCATGAGCAATACTGAGGACTAAACCTGCAGTTGCTACATGAAGTCGTTTCATTTTAATTTAGGATGGAAATTTCAGATACAAATTGGCCAACAGCACTAGTACCAGCACCACCTGCAGTAATTGCGAGAGTTCCAGAACTGTCAATAGTTCCAGCTAAATCGCCCGCACTGCCTGAGGCAGTTGAAGTTTGATTGCTGAATGCACTTACTGCACCAACACTAGGTGCTGATGTCACAATTGCATCTCCTTGTGTGTAAACTTGGCTAAAGCTGAAACTTTCTCCAGCGGTGGCCTGAGTTGCTTGTACCGTACCTAAAGAACTCACTCCTGAACTGATATCTAGTTGACCAATGCCATTAGTAACTGCACTTGCACCTGTCGCAGTGCCAGTATAGCTAGTGCCGACGTTGTTTCCCGATACAGTGTAAGAGTTACCCACACGTTGTACGTTAGTTGCTGCAGCGTCTACGGTTAATTGGACACTGCTACTCAATTTGTGCGTCAATCCACCAGCGTTAGCAGCAGATCCAGCAGCCAAAAGCATAATAATAGGTAGTAGTTTTTTCATGAATGCTTTGACAAATACCCTATCTGTATTTAGCTACAAAAGATTTAGACGGAGATCCGAAAGTATAAATACGGTATCCACCAGTACCATACAGTATATATGGTGGTTAAATAGTACGGTTGCCTACGGGGACCACACATAAAAACTCGCTTTATTAAGGAGAATTACAATGACAGGATCATTACGAAAGTTCACACACAAAGATCTTAATGCAGTTGTGGACGCTGCACAGAAATATAGTGTAGGTTTTGATGACCTATTCTACAGACTCCATTCCTACGGGATGGGATCAGTCAACGATGCATACCCTCCATACAACATCGTTGAAGAATCAAATATTAAATGGAGAATTGAAGTAGCACTTGCTGGTTGGAGTAAGGATGAGGTGGAAGTTACCACAGAATCAAACGTCCTTCTAATCAAGTCCAAGACCGCGAAGAGCAAAGGTGAAGAAGAGTACATGCACAGAGGTATCTCTTCACGTTCCTTCGCGAGAGGATTCAATTTGTCAGACGATGTTGAAATCGGAACAGTCAGTTTCAATAATGGACTTCTTGTGGTAGAATTGATGAAGGTAATTCCTGATCACCAGAAACTGAAGGTCTATGAAATCTCTGACGCGGGTGCTACTGCACCCAGTGACTCAGTTTAACCTCCTCATTGTTGGTTTCCTTAGCATCATTCAAATTATCCATACCCATGCCCATTACAAAATGGAAATGGATGTTCATGCTTACTGCAAGAACAATATGGAATATAGCAATCAGTCTGATGAGTATTGATAAGACAAACTTATGGATACCATCAGAAATGGTGATGCAGGATACCAAAATTTGACACAAATAGGTATTTGTGCTATACTAAATATTCATTCGTAACGGCCGTTACAGAATGTAAACAACGAGAGATAGTCGGTCTCTCTTCCATCCGTGGGTTAATCTCCACGAGACAAAAGGTACAAACTAAAAATGATTAAAACTATTTTCGCTGCAGCAGCTGCTGCTCCTCTCTTCGCTGGCGCTGCTTTCGCTGGTCCTTACGTTAATGTAGAGGCAAACTCTTCTTGGACTGGTAACGATTACACTGGTACTACTACTGACGTTCATGTAGGCTACGAAGGTGAAGTAGGCGCTGCTTCTTACTATGTTCAGGGCGGACCTGCTGTGGTCGCTGTGGATGGTACTGATGCTGAGACTCGTTTCTCTGGTAAAGCAGGACTTGGTATTCCTGTTTCTGAAGCAGTTGGAGTCTATGGTGAACTTTCTTTCATCACTGCAGACAACGCTGATGACCTTGGTGTTGGTGGAAAAGTTGGTCTTAAGTATTCCTTCTAATTCCAAACACGCTAAATACAGTTGAACTGAAGAGACTCCCTTGGGGGTCTCTTTTTCTTTTGGAGTAATAATGAATTTCTTTTATAATTGCATTCCACCAGGTTACGAAGGCGAAAGAGAGATCTTGACAGTTGAACTACCATCGTCTATAATGGAAACGGTCTTGAAATATGCAAGAGATATTGCATATGAACAGAATACAAATTCGTCAAAGGTCTTAAACGACATCGTAACTGAATCTGTAAACACAATTAGTCAAAAAAATTATGTCCGTAAAAATCGCAAGACTAAAAAGCGGTGAAGATGTCATTGCTGACATCAAAGAAGTGAGCGCAAAGGATGATCCTAATAAAAATGCAGTCGCTTTTCAATTCGTTGATCCATATACTGTTATCCTAGAGGACAGTGAATCATTGGAAATGGATATGTGGGGCATGGGGGATGATGAAGAGGAAGAGTTTGAAGAAGAACTCTTACCTGAGAATGAAGAGGAGTCAAAGAATCCTACTTTGATTCTTTATCCTTGGTGTCCACTTGCTCGCAGTCGTGAATTTTATCTTCGTATTGAGGAAGTAGTAACAGTCTACGATGCTCATACTCAGGTTAACGACAAATATGAACAACTTCTAAACGATAAGAAAAATGGCACTAAAAGTAGTCCTTCTTAAAAATGGTAATCTAGATGATTACCTGATTGGTAATGTGGAGGAACTTGATGAAGAACCATCACTCTTCATTGAAAACTGCCATCGTATTAAAGATGGTGAACTATCACCATACCCCCTCTACTCAGGACAACGTGACTTGTTCTTGACATCTGAGTCAGTTTTTACTATAGTAGATCCAAGTCCAGACATCGCTAAGAAGTACAAATCCCTGTGAGTTTCTATACTAACGTCAAATTGATCGGTAATAACATCCTCTACCGAGGGTATGAAGGTGGAGAGAGAGTTCAGTCTCGTACTGAATTTTCTCCCACTCTTTTTATTACTAGCAATAAAAAAGAAAAGTATAAAACATTAACTGGTCGTGATGTAAAACCAATCAAATTTCAAAATGCTCGGGAAGCAAGAGAGTTTGCTGCCAAGTATGAAGGTGTAGAAGGTGTGGAAGTTCATGGTTATGATCGCTTCCTATATCAATTCATTAGTGAGAACTTTCCTGAGGAAGTTTCTTACGACATGACCAAGATGAACATCCTCACTATTGACATTGAGGTTGAATGTGAGAATGGATTCCCTGATACTGATGCAGCAGCAGAACGTATGCTCTGTATCACCGTCAGAGATATGAATACTAAGAAGTTTACTGTCTGGGGTATTCGTGAGTTTGAATCCGAACACGAACATTACATCTTTGACACCGAAAATGAGATGCTAACTCATTTCATTAACTGGTGGGCACAGAATACTCCCGATATTATTACTGGTTGGAACTGTAACCTTTACGATATCCCATACATTTGTCGCCGCGTATCTCGTGTACTAGGTGAGAAGTGGATGAAGTCTTTGTCACCTTGGAATAAGGTTGATGAAGAAGAGATCTATATTCAGGGTCGTCGTAATGTACAGTTTAATCTTTGTGGTGTCGCAATCCTAGACTATCTTGATCTGTATAAGAAATTTACATACACAAATCAAGAGTCTTACAAACTAGATCACATTGCTCATGTAGAACTTGGTCAGAAGAAACTAGATTGGTCTGAACATGATAACTTCAAAGCATTCTATACTAATGACTGGCAGAAGTTTATTGACTATAACATCATTGACGTAGAACTGGTTGACAAACTGGAGGACAAGATGCGCCTTCTAGAACTTGCAGTTACTATGGCATATGATGCTAAAGTAAACTTTGAAGATGTGTACTCACAGGTTCGCATGTGGGACACCTTGATTTACAATTATCTCAAGACAAAAAACCTTGTAGTTCCCCCGAAGAGAGTCGCTAAAAAAGATGAGAAATATGCTGGTGCATACGTCAAAGAACCTGTTCCAGGTCTTTACGAATGGGTGGTTAGTTTTGATCTCAACTCCCTATACCCTCACCTCATTATGCAGTACAACATCTCGCCAGAGACGTTGGTTGACACGAAGCATCCATACGCTACAGTAGATAAGTTACTGAATAGAGAAGTTGACCTTTCTGGTAAGTATGCTGTTTGTGCAAACGGCGCTCAATATCGCAAAGACATCCATGGTTTCCTGCCAGAAATGATGCAGAAGATTTACGATGAACGTAAGTTGTACAAGAAACTTATGCTCAAAGCAAAGCAGGAGAATGAAAAGAACCCATCAAATGACCTTGAGAAACAAATCTCAAGGTACAACAATATTCAAATGGCGAGAAAGATTCAACTCAATAGTGCTTATGGTGCTATTGGTAATCAATATTTTCGCTATTACAATCTTGCCAACGCAGAAGCTATTACTTTATCTGGTCAAGTTTCTATCCGTTGGATTGAGAATCAAATGAACGAGTATCTAAACAAGATACTTAAAACGGAGGAAGAAGATTATGTTATTGCCAGTGATACTGATAGTATCTACCTCAATCTGGGTCCTCTGGTTGACCGTGTATACAAAGGGCGAGAGAAAACTAATGAAAGCGTTGTCACGTTCCTTGACAAGGTGTGTTCGTTGGAACTTGAACCTTTTATTGATAACTCTTATCAAACCTTGGCGACGTATGTTAATGCGTATGATCAAAAGATGCAAATGAAGCGTGAGACTATCGCTAACAAAGGTATCTGGACTGCTAAGAAGCGATATATTCTCAACGCATGGGACATTGAAGGTGTCAGATTTGCAGAACCCAAACTAAAGATCATGGGTATTGAAGCAGTTAAGTCTTCTACTCCTGCACCTTGTCGTCAGAAGATTAAGGATGGTCTTAAGGTTATCATGCAGAAGGATGAGGAGTCAGTTCAGCAGTTTATTGCTGAGTTTCGTGAAGAGTTTAGCACTCTACCTCCTGAAGATATTGCATTTCCTCGTGGATGTAATGGTATTGGTAAGTGGTCTAATCCTGCCACACTATACAGTAAAGGAACTCCTATTCATGTTCGTGGAGTTCTACTATATAATCACTACATTAAAAAGAACAAACTCACCCACAAGTATCCCCTTGTAAGAGACGGTGAGAAGATCAAGTTCATCTATTTGAAAACTCCTAACAAGATTACAGAGAATGTGATCTCGTTTATGGGACAGTTTCCCAAAGAATTGGGGCTTGACAATAGTATAGATTATGATCTACAATTTGAGAAGTCATTTCTTGACCCTCTTAAGGTCATCTTGGATACTATAGGCTGGAAGCCTGAAAAAATCGCAACACTAGAATTTTTATTCGCATGAGTTTTCTAAAAGACGTAGCAAAGGAGATTGGCAATGAGTATGCCGCACTGGTCAGCGATGGAATCGCTGCAGGTGATACAAATAACTTCATTGATACTGGTAGCCATATCTTCAACGCTCTGGTTTCTGGCTCAATTTATGGTGGAGTACCAGGTAACAAGATCACTGCTATTGCAGGTGAGTCAAGCACTGGTAAGACTTTCTTTTGTCTTAGCATTGTTCAGCATTTCTTGGAATCTAACCCAGAAGCAGGAGTTATCTATTTTGAATCTGAGTCTGCCATTAGCAAAGATATGATTGAGAGTAGAGGTATGGATTCAGATCGTATGATGATCGTTCCTGTATCTACTATTGAAGAGTTCCGTACACAATCGTGTCGTATCCTTGACAAATATATGGAGCAACCGAAGGAAGATCGTCAACCTATGATGTTCGTTCTTGATTCTTTGGGTATGCTTTCCACGTCTAAAGAAATTGAAGATGTTGCTAACGATAAACAAGTTAGAGACATGACTAAATCTCAACTAATCAAAGGTGCGTTTCGTGTGCTTACGTTAAAATTAGGCAAGGCAAACGTTCCAATGCTAGTTACTAATCATACATATGATGTAATAGGGTCGTATGTCCCGATGAAAGAAATGGGAGGTGGAAGTGGACTCAAATACGCTTCATCAACAATTATATATCTATCAAAGAAGAAGGAAAAAGATGGTACGGAGGTTGTTGGAAATATTATCAAATGTAAAACCCAAAAATCAAGACTGACCAAGGAGAATGCTGATGTTGAGACCCGCCTTTACTACGATCGTGGACTTGACAAGTATTACGGATTACTGGAATTGGGTATTAAACACGGAGTCTTCCAACGTAATGGGACTCGTATCAAGTTTGGTGAATCTAGCGTTTATCCTAAGTCTATTCTTGCCTCTCCTGATAAGTATTTCACGTCCGAAGTAATGCAAGCACTTGATGAGGCAGCAAAGAAAGAATTTATGTACGGAGCATGAAGCAACTAAAAGACTATGTGCGTACATATGATAATGTAATTGATGGAAAGTTTGCCAAAGAACTAATTAATATCTTTGAGAACAATCCATCATTCCATGATCGTGTAGAAAGAAACACTACGCCAAAATTTACACAACTGAATCTTACAGAACTCTCTAGAGAGAATGGTGACTACTCTGACGTGCATCAAAAACTTCAGAATAGTTTTCTAAAATTTATTAACATCTATAAGACAGAGTGCAGTCTTACTTTTGAATTACCAGAGAAACTTGCACTTGAAGAATTTCGTATTAAGAAGTATAATCCATGGAAGCAACGAGATGAACCATGTGATACTTGTGTACAAGACAAAAAACCTGATCAGTTCTCAGAACACATTGATGTAGGTGATTACAATTCTGCTAGAAGATACCTAGCATTCTTCTTATACTTAAACAAACCCAACGGTGGGGAAACAGTATTTACAAAATGGCATCAATACATTAAACCTGAAGCAGGTAGACTATTGATGTTCCCTCCCACTTGGCAATATCCTCATAAAGGTAACCCATGTACGGTTAGAGCAAAGTACATTATTGGATCTTATCTTCACTACCTATGAACACAGAACTCCTCATTACTACACATATGTTATTCAATGAGGAGTATTGCCGAAAGGTAGTACCCTTCATGAAGAAAGACTATTTTACTGATGTAAACTATCGTTTGATCTTTGAAGAGATTGAATCTTATATAAATACCTACAATCGTCTTGCCACGAAGGAAGTTCTATTCATTGAGTTAGAGAAACGCACCGATCTCACCGATGAATCGTACAATACGATTAAAAGAATTGTTGAAGAAATAACTTACGAAGATAATAACCTTGAATGGTTGTATGATACCACAGAAAAATGGTGTCAGGAACGTGCCATTTATTTGGCATTGATGTCTTCTATTAAAATTGCAGAAGGGCAAGATAAAGATCGTGACAAAGGTGCGATACCTCACATTTTAAGTGAGGCATTAGGTGTTTCTTTTGATGCACATATCGGTCACGATTATATCTCAGATTCCGATGCAAGATATGAATCTTATCACCAAGTTGAAAATAAAATACCGTTTGATCTGGAATTTTTCAACAAGATCACGAAGGGCGGTATATCTAACAAGACGCTTAATGTGGCACTCGCTGGCACTGGGGTGGGCAAATCATTGTTTATGTGTCACATGGCCTCTGCAACACTTCTACAAGGGAAGAACGTACTCTACATCACATTGGAGATGGCAGAAGAAAAGATCGCGGAGCGTATTGATGCGAACCTTCTCAATGTTAATATCCAAGACATAGCATCACTTCCTAAAGTTATGTTTGATGGTAAGATTAATAATCTTGCTAAGAAGACTGAAGGAAGACTTATAATTAAAGAGTATCCAACTGCATCTGCACACAGTGGACACTTCCGTGCTTTGCTTAATGAACTCGCTCTTAAGAAATCATTCAAGCCTGATATTATTTTCATTGATTACCTTAATATATGCGCTTCCTCCCGCTATAAGCAGGGTGGCACTATCAATTCATATTCATATATTAAGAGTATTGCAGAAGAACTTAGAGGACTTGCTTGTGAAGCAAACGTCCCTATCGTATCTGCTACACAGACCACTCGTTCAGGTTATGGCAGCTCTGATGTTGACCTTACTGACACTTCTGAATCCTTTGGTCTCCCTGCTACTGCTGACATTATGTTTGCCCTTATTAGCACCGAAGAACTTGAAGGTATGAATCAGATTATGGTCAAGCAATTGAAGAATAGATATAATGACCCTACTATTAATAAAAGATTCTGCGTGGGTATTGACAGAGCGAAGATGAGGCTGTATGATGTAGAACAGTCGGCGCAGAACAATCTCGTAGATGCCAACCAAGGCACCGACGAAGAGAAAGTAGAACTCGTAAAGAGATTTACTGCAAGCAAACTTTCAAAACTTAATTTTTAATTATGGCGCAAGGATTCCAAGCAACTCCGAACATCAAAGAGGAGGAGATCACTAACGAGATCCCCAAAGTTGATTACGAGAAATACTGCGAATTTGTAGATGAAGTCACCTCTGACGAAACCAAATATACTGACTCTTTCCTAGAGCGTATTGGTTCTCTTGAAGATCAGGGTGCTGACATTCAACGCTTACTTACTTCTGCTATTGGTCTTAGTGCTGAAGCAGGTGAGTTTGCAGAGATTGTTAAAAAAATTACCTTCCAAGGTAAACCATATAATCAAGACAATATTGATCACATGAAAATTGAACTTGGAGACTGTATGTGGTACATTGCTCAGGCAATGATGGCACTCGGTGCTTCTTTTGATGAGATTACTCTCGGTAATACTCACAAACTTCTTAAGCGTTATCCTGGTGGAGAGTTCTCCATTGAGAGATCTGAAAACCGTGCAGCAGGAGATCGCTAATGGATTCACATATGCTCGCAGCAGCACAACTAGACCTTGTAGATGCATGGAATATGTCATGGGGTGAAGGTATTCAATTCCTAATCGTATTGATTGTGCTATACTATATCAAGAAGCGTATTGATTTGCACTTTGCAAAGAAAAATGCTCGCAACATCATTTACAAAGTAAAAATTGTAGAGGACAAATGAGAGATGATTTACTCCGTGCATTGAAAGCACATGCACAAGGTCACATTCAAAAACACAAAGCAAATCTAGAAGTATATCTTTCTTCTCCTGTAGGTATCGGTGAACATCCCGATATCATTGCAGCGATGGAAGCAGAACTAGAGCAACTTGCTAAGTGGGATGATAACTTTGAAATGATCAAAAAGTATCTTGACAAATGAACATCTTTGTAACTGACCCCGACCCTACAGTATCTGCACAACACTTACCTGATAAGCACGTTGTAAAGATGCCTCTAGAAACATGTCAAATGCTTTCTATTGTTTGCTCTGTAGAGTGGGGTCATGGTTACGGTAGATTGCCACGCAAAGAGGGTGGATATTACAAGACTGAGAAGGGTGCATTTCGTAATCACCCTTGTACAGTATGGGCAAATGATTCATTACAGAATGCGTGGTGGTTACTTGCACATGGTCTTGCACTTTGTGAAGAGTATACCTATCGCTATGGTAGAGTTCATAGTTGTGAAGAAACATTGTTAGAAGCAACAAAGATTCTACCTGAAACACCATTACCATTTCGTCCTACACCATTTGTATTTGCAGGTCCTGACGAGTTCAAGTACGACATGAGTATTGATATCTTCACTGCATACAAACGTTACGTTGCATCTAAACCTTGGGTAGCAGATAACTATCTTCGTAAACCAGACCGTAAACCAGAATGGATAAACTAACCGAAGAGGAATGGGAATGTGTTAGAGTATGTGTAGCAAACGCACCTATCCCATATGACATCACAAAGAAAAAAATCCCTGCACAAATCTTGGAAAAAATTGGACAACCTCAACCACGCAAAGGCGAACCATTGGTTCAAGCAAAATACGATCTCTCCCAGTATGGAATTGACAACTGAACAACTTCTAAAAATTTACAAGAAGGTCAGAGTCATTAAGGATCTCTATCCTCCTACTAGAAGACATTATAACGCTGCGACTTACGGATGAAAGATACTATATTATATGGAGACTGCAGAGAAACACTCAAGCAGTTTGATGAGAAAGCAAGGATGTGTGTTACATCACCACCGTACTATGGGTTGAGAGATTATGGTGGTGAGCAATCACAGATTGGTCAAGAGCAAACTCCAGAAGAATTTATTGATGAGTTAGTAAAGGTATTCAGAGAGGTAAGAAATGTTCTTACTGATGATGGAACCTGTTGGGTTAATCTTGGTGACAGTTATTACAACTATAGACCTGGTAAAGGACAAGCATATCCAAAACAAACTGTATCTAAAACTAAACAAGATCTACCAGACAAAGTATCAAAGCGTGGTAATAAATTAGAGGGTTATAAAGAGAAAGATTTGATTGGTATCCCATGGATGTTTGCATTTGCAATGAGAAAAGATGGGTGGTATTTGAGACAAGATATTATTTGGCATAAACCCAATCCTATGCCAGAGTCAGTTCGTGATAGATGTACTAAAGCACACGAATATATTTTTCTTTTCAGTAAGAACAAGAATTATTATTATGACAACGAAGCAATCAAAGAACCTGCTAAGGACTGGGGCACTCGCGACCGTACTAAAGGGAAGTATCATAATCCTGGCACTGGTTTATCCCCTCACACTGGGTTGAGTAAATCTTATCCTACTAAGAATAAAAGATCAGTATGGTCTGTGACAAACAAACCATATCGTGATGCACACTTTGCAACATACCCACCTGACCTGATTGAACCTTGTATCTTAGCAGGATCTCAAAAGGGTGATATAGTATTAGATCCTTTTATGGGATCTGGAACCACTGCGATGGTTGCAAAATCTTTAGGAAGGTACTATAATGGGTGTGAACTACACGAGGACTATTCAAACCTCATAGATAAAAGAGTCTCACTGAAGACCGCTACTAACAATCCGTTATCGGATTTAATTGCACAATCATGAACAACATTGGATTAGAAATTGTATTCTGGACAGTTCTAGGAGTATATCTCTTAGCAAAACTGGGAGTCTTTAAGAAATGACCCGACGATTTACTTGCACATCTACCGAACCATATGATAGACACGACTATCAAATTGTGTTTAAGAATGGTAAGAAGATTAAGTTTACGGACTGGGGTACAACCATGGATTATTGGTTGCAATGGAGAACAAATGTTGATGTCATTAACGTCTTAGACAAAAAAGAGAAAAAAGGATTTTCGTAATGAAAAAGTTTATTGCAACATGCATGGGTCTTATGCTCACTGCCCCCGTAATGGCAGATGAAAGTAAAATCACAAAAGGATTGAAAACATATGATGCTATGGGATGTATGCTTCTTCAAGAGTGTACAGATGGTGTCAAAAAGATTAACACTATGCTTGATCTTTCTACAGAGTATGAAGACCCAGAACGTTTTACTGCAGTAGCACAAGAGTTTAATAAGATGGTAGATGCACTTGCTGCTGTTGGCAGTAACGTATATCTTGCAGACGATAAATATTTTCCAATCGGACATCGTGGTGTATACCATACTGTCAGTAATCACATGTATTTGAATAAAGCATTCATGAGTCGTCCGCATACTGTGATGTCAGTGATGCGTCATGAAGGAT
>CEVZ01214565.1_pt1 | contig 32464 bp, 53 predicted proteins | sample 361371 | NCBI WGS metagenome assembly CEVZ01 (sample SAMEA2620217, study PRJEB7988) | marine metagenome | isolation source: saline water (ENVO:00002010), including
GTTGTTGTTCGCGCGGTTCACGATGTTGTTGTTCACACGGTTCACGATGTTGTTCGCGCGGTTCACATTCTTGGTGATTTCTCGTCGTTGCCGACCGAGTTTGATGGGTTCGTGGATACGTAAAGTTCTCAATTTCGCAAAGATGGCTTGCTTGATTTCATCCTTTGTATCGTCCGCTTCTGTGAGCGCACCACATTTCGTGGCGAGACGTTTGAGTTGCGATTTCAACGAACTCTTATCAAAAAGAACTTCATAGTTTCTTTGAGTAAAAGGGGACTTCTTATCAATCATGTACGTCTTATCGCTCGACATGACTAAAGGGGGGAGTAGAAGCCTGTCCTGTCGAATGTTGGTGTACAGTTCACAGATTTGTTTCCTGGACAAGTTGAGGGGTCGGCCAACATTCCTTTCTACGTGTTGTTTTATGTTTTCATAACTAGTGTCTGGGTCACACACATTCATGATATAGTATATGTCTACAATTTTTTTATTACATCAAACCCTATATTAAAAAGTTTCACCTTTTCTTCATACTCCATGTTGAAATTAAATACATTCACGCCACCCACGTTAATTTCCGTAACCTCACAAAGATTGTCTTCGCGTGTTCTGTGTTCTAACGTGGAGCGCACCAACGCTTCTATGAACTGCCTCGGTGTTTCTATTTTATCCTGATAGACCCTTTCCATCTTTAATACTATGGTCCGCACCTGATGTGGTTTTTTACCAATAAATGGATTCAGTGGGTATTTTTCCATCGTCCCCCCGTCGACGTATGTCTTCCCATCATACGACCCAGATGCAAAAATCATCGGAATAGCTATACTCATTAACACGGCATCAATGACTTTCATGTCTGGATGTGTGTCTTTTGAAAAATATTCTGTGCGAGTGGTGTTCAAACAATAGGCTGAAATGTAAATTTTCATGTCAAGGTCGGCAAACGTTGGGTCACGTCCACCACACATACTGACGAGAAGCTCGCGTATCGGTCCCATATCTACAAATCCAAATTTGTTAATGAAACATGCGAGACTCAACTTAACAAAATTGGGGATATCAACTTTTAATGTATGTTCTAAAATATCATCAACAGACATCCCCAGCGCTAAGAAGAGTGCGAGAATGGAACCTGCTGATGCACCTGAGATTTCCTCAACCTCACCAAGCCTCGGTTCCAGTGCCTTCAGAGTACCTATCATAGCAAAGATACCCATCGAAGCCGGACCTAAACACAGATACTTCATTCTCCTACTTAGTAGAACTGAGGAAATTGCTTGCGAAGCAACGCAAAGACCAAGGCGAAGACCAAGCTGTGCGTCACAGCTGCGGCCAAGCTGGTTTGACCAGACGTGAAAACGCCGCTGGAACCCGGCGGAAGGGTCAACAAGATGCCCGGGCTGAGAATCACGAACAAGGCGGTCGTCACGAGAAGGTCGGTTTGCGTGAGCACCAACTTCAAGCCTCGAGCGACGAGGGAGAAGATGAGAAGGAAGACCAACGCGTGGAAAAGAACGGCCATTCGGCTTGTTTGGCGGTTCATAAACTTGACGTTTTTGCCCGTGGTCGTGAGGAGGACGCCCGGGCTGAGCGCGAGAAAAAGGGTGGCGGGAAGCGCGACCTTGGGAGACGTAACGTCCGGGAGTTGCATTGTGTTATAAGCTGAGATTATTTATCTCTGAATGCTCGATAACCCATTCCACAAAGTGTGCAAAGTTTGCGCCTGGTGCAAACTCAAGATATTTCATCTCATTCCACACAACCAGCCATATGTACTTGAGGTTTTCCCTAAATGGCACTGGCCCTGTGTATTCATCACTGTCGTAATGGTCGCAATAACAAAATTCCACGAAATCGTTATAGTTGCACACGTTGTTCGTCAACAGGGTGTGTTCCAGGTAGGCATCTTTGATGAGCATTTTCAAGAGTCCCCATATGTCCCAAAGTTCTTCTGAATATTTGAGTTCCCAATCGCATATATTCAGACCAACGTCTTGGTCGGTGTTGTCGTCATCGCTGCTATACGTCGTCTCTACGTCAAGTCCAGCGGTTGCTTCGTATACGTATTGAGACCACACCATCACTTAATTTAATTAGAGCTCTTTTCTTTTATACCAGTCATTGAAATTGAAGTTGTTTCTTTAGTACCTAAATTTTCCTGAATACGACGTACGATTTCATCAACTTTCGCCTGGTCACCTTCAAAGTATTCAACGAGTCCATCGAGCAGGTGTTTTTTGGACATGGGGTGTTTCTTTTCAGTTTTTCGAAGGGCAATCTTACCCTTTTTCAAATTAATCGCGTCGATGCCCTGGGAAATCATGTGTCCCTTTACGCGTTCTTTTAAAGCCTTTTCAGCCTGGACGAGAATCTTGATATCAGCCTTTGCTTCGCTAATCTGCTTACTGAGTTCTACGAGCCTGGAAACGCTTTCGGAGAGGTCCGATGCCATGATGTTTTAAATACCTAATAATAGCTAGTCTTTAATTATTTAACAGAGGTCACGCTGCATCGTGTCGGGGACGATAGTGGAGTTGTTCCACACGTACGGTTGCTTTTTGTTCGGCGGGTCCGCGCGAATTTGTTGGTTGGCGTTACGGAGGGCACCACCGATGCTTTCCGGGTAGCCGATTTGCTGACGCGGTTCGAGGAAGTTTTGACCCTTCAAGATGTCTTCCGGGCTGAACTCACCGAATTCGCCCTGGGCAACTTCTCTCGGCAACAACGACGACGACAAGCCAGTGCCCGCATTCATTTGGCACCCCGCAGCCTTTTCAGCGTCCGCGTCCGGGGACGGACCCGCCGGGCCGCTGATATCCGCATAGCTGCGTTCCTTCAACGTGTACTCGGACTTACCATTCATGTTGATATACAAAACGTACGCGAGCAACGCGAGGGCGGCCACAAAGAGAAATTTTTTCGTGCACTGATTCTTAATCAAGTTCATCCTGCTTCTTTATATTATTACTATTACATAATTTTTTTATTCTTGAAGCTCATCTTGGGGGGTGGGCTCAACTTCGGGCTCGGGCTCGGCCACCTCGGGCGGCTCAACTTCGGGCTCGGCCACCTCGGGTTCTGGGCTGGGTTCTTCTTCTTCCTCCTCCTCGACAAAGGCATACTCCTCTGGGTACTCGGACTTGACCGGCTCGGGATGAAGCTTAACCTGAACAATGTTGAACGCGGGTCCAAACGCCTTCTTTGCAAACCACATGCCAGAAAATTCAAGAATGACCGAACACTCTCGACCAGTGGTGAGCGTGGTATCGAAATCAACAATCTCCTGGTCTGGTGAAAACACCTTTGTCGGTGGAATACGGTCGGCGACGAGCTCGGCGTGCGAATACGCAGCCTTGAGTGCGTCAGCCTTCATCTCCTTACCGAACCAGGTGACAGCGTTGTCCTTTGCCGCCTGGAGATTCGCCTTATCAAGGGCGGTGACCTTCTTCTTGTTCGCTGGGGAACAGGTGTCAAAGGTGACTTCACCACCTGAGACAGCTGCGACCTTCACCTTGTTCAACTGCATGAAGGACTTTTTCTTGTCATCCGTGGTCACTCGGACAAAATAGAGACCATCATCACCTTTGGCGGGGGCCTTGTACAGCATTGTATACATAAATGATGAGGATAATCTTTAAGTTTTATTCTTTATAGCAAGACCTAACGTATATTTTTTAGGAATTTTCATATTCAAATAGTTAAACCAATTATAACCAATGAACTGAATAGCCGCAGCACTGTCAATGATTTTAAAGGGCACCCATGCATCTCTGCGATAATTCAAACCATATAATAATTTCCATGAACTTAAATCAATATTTGTATTTTTTACAAAATTTAATTTTTCAATATTCATAGATGGTCTGTATTGCCAAAAGTTTCCAATGTATTCCGGTCTTTTGTTATTGACCCACTTTTTGGTTTTAACATTAAATCTTTTTCTACCATGTGTCTTGACGAAACCCCACAACTCAATCGGTAACAAAGATTTCAACCCATACAGGTATTGTCTATCAATTTTAGATTCATCTAAAACACTGGTATATTTCAGATACTTTACTGGATTCACCCGCAACGCGGCATCAGCACTCACCCGACCATTCATACTGATTCTTTTTGTTGGAACCTTTACCTTTTTCATAACCTTTGTGTAAATATCAAAAATATCTTCAGATTCTTTGAATTTGAATTTTTTAGACACACTCATGGCTAATTTAATCAGACGAGCCCTGTCTTTCTTCAGTTTCTCTGGGCGCAACTTTAACTCCTGCATGATGACGATATCATGAAGTAAAAATGCGCGGCTCGCCACAGATACTCTATTGTCGGTGATGATGGCGCCACTATTTCTATTAATGTACTTCACACCAGTCGTTTCACCTTTGAACAACACATCAAATCCAAACTCCCCTGGGCGCATGAAAGGCATGTCCAAGATGCCACCCATCCGTCGTTGTTCCACTTTTCCAGACGCCGGGTCGAACCAGCCAACATTCAGGTCCAGGGCAAACAGTTCAACGTCGATGAGTCTGTTCCCAACGGACGCGTTCGTCACGTGATTGGGTGATGTTTTTGATTTATTCATCAGTGTGTATCGCCTGGTGACCCATGGACCACTTTTTGTAAAAGAAACACCTAAAAACTTTTTCAACTTTGAGCGGTCTTTTTGAATTCTTTCTTTGATGATTCTATTAAATTTCAACGAGAGTTCACCCATTTTGTCCCACACCAACAATTTAATCATCTGAAGTTTTCCAAAAAACTTTGTGTCATATTTCATCCTGGGTGCAAATTTTGTATCAATATCAGACGTGACCACTCGTTCTGACCTGGGAAGATACATATTAATCGCATCCCCTCCTGAAATCACAACGTTCCCCATCGATTTCATGTACTCCGATAATTCACCTACAATCTTATAGATGATGTCTCTGATGGTGTCGGTGATGTACACGTTTAACATATCCTTGAGTTCTGTGTCTTTATGTCTCGAGTGCAACCTCTTTCGAAACGCCGTGACGTCATCATTGTCGTAATGTTTCAGAAGAACCTTGTCACCTTGACACAAATTCTTGAATATGTACTTACGGATGGTCTCATCCGAATATAATCGGTTGTCCATATTATTATGTACCTATAAATTAATAATGAAGCTCGCGTGTGACATCATAGACAACTGTCGTTGCTACGCCCTGAAGAGCTCCAGCGCACCGCGCAAAGAACAGGTGTGTGCCGCCCAGCATGGGGAGTACTTTTTCGCATGCCCTGCGGCGTGCTGTGACGGTGGATGTCCTGGGCAAGGTGACAACACGGAAGAGCGTGAACCGTTCGGTATCGTCGACGCGATCGACATTCCCGAGACTTTTAATGTGCTCAATATCATTTTAATTTTGCTGGTTATTCTTTCGTCATTATTCATGGCTTAAAGATACAACGAGTTAGATAAGTAGAAAACAGCACGCAATGGAAGACATCAAGAAAGAAATTGTCGAACTCCGCTCTGAAGTCAAGTCTTTGGCGAAGCTTGTCCGCAAGATTCGAAACAAGTTGGAAGACCCGGACGGAGAAAAGGCCAAGGCGCGTGCGGCCAACAACGGGTTTAACCGCAAGCAAAACATCTCCGAGGAGCTTCGAGCTTTCATGGGACTTGCCCCGGGAGAACAAACCTCTCGGAGCGAAGTCACCAAGTTTCTCACCAAGTACATTACTGAGAAAGGTCTTAAGCATCCGGAAAATGGCCGTCAGCTTGTTTTGGATGACACGCTTCGTAACCTTCTCAAGCCGCCGCCGGACATGGTCCTCACCTATCTCAATGTTCAAAAGTTTCTTACTCCCCACTATATTAAGGCTTAAAAATATAATGATATTGTAATGTATACATGTCCAAGGTCAACAGGTCATCTATAGAAAAACTTGTTGGTACAAAAATAAATGATTTATCTCTGTACCAAAAAGCTTTTACTCACAAATCAGCATTGAAACAATACAGTGAACTCGAACACTCGTATGAGACTCTCGAATTCATCGGCGACAGTGTGCTCGGCTTTGTCGTTACCAAGTGGCTTTTCGACAGGTATGAATCACAGCAGGAAGGGTTTCTCACCAAGGCGCGCACAAAGCTCGTCCGTGGGGAGACGCTGGCATCTATCGCAAGAAAACTCCAATTGCATGAACTCATCGTCATGGATGATAAGGGTATGCGTAATGAATGGTTTAAAAATCCAAAAATTTTAGAAGATGTTCTCGAAGCATTCATAGGGGCGATATACATGGACATTGGGTTGTTACACGCGAAAGAGTTCATCCTCCGAATTTATGAAAACCCCGAGTTTGTCAACATGCAGTGTTTGCTCGTTGACGACAACTTTAAAGACCATCTGATGCGCTATTGCCAAACGAACAACCTCCCACTTCCAGACTATAGAATAGCCGACCATAAAGATGGTGTGTTCGTCATAGATGTGTACGTAGATAATTGTTTCCTTGGCCGTGGGTGGGCCAAGTCGAAAAAACAAGCAGAGCAGAATTCTGCTCGCGCATTCTTTTATCCTAGTTAAAAAAGACGTCCTTTTTGTTTATATGATGCATCCAAATGTCAAAGCACTGATTGAACGGGAATATGCCGCTCAAAAATCTGAAGAATGGCTCGCTCTTCGTGGGAACATGCTCACCGCATCAGACGCCGCCACGGCGATTGGATGTAATAAATATCAAACACCCAACGATTTGCTGCTGAAAAAATGTGGTAAAGGACCAGTCTTTACTGGAAATGAAGCCACCAGACATGGGGAGAAATATGAAGATGAAGCACGCATTCTCTACGAAGAACGCCATGGTGAAGTCGTTCACGAGATTGGTTTAGTGCCCCACCCAGAACACCTCTGGCTCGGTGGCTCCCCCGATGGTGTCACAGAGTCTGGTAAACTTGTGGAAATCAAGTGTCCCATGATGCGTGAAATAAAACCCGAGGTTCCAGAGCACTATATGCCTCAGCTCCAGCTTTGTATGGAAATTTTGGACCTAGAATCCTGTGATTTTATCCAATATAAACCCGCAGATTTCAACTGGCCAAAGGGGGAAGAGTTTGTCGTCGTGCACGTCCCCAGAGATAGAGAGTGGTTCGCGACATACTTACCCGTGATGCGCGCATTTTGGGATAAAGTGCTCTACCACAGGGAACATGGCATCGAATCACCACCACCAAAAAAGACGAGACCGCGCAAACAAAAACCTCCAGCAGAGTGTGAAATTATAGAAGTTTCCGATGAGGACTATCAGGAGTGGGATTAGTATTTTTTCTTACCTTATAATATACAAAAATCATGACGTCGTTCGAAAAGCGTATTGGTTCCCGTGCCGAAGTCCTCCACGGCACCGCCCAACAAACCGCCGGTGGTCTCAAGAAGAAGGACCTCTTCGTCAACACCAAGGATGGTCGCATCAAGAGTAAGGATGCCGTCAAGGCTGCCAAGGACCGCCTCAAGAGAGAAGGTGCCGCCCACTTCGTCAAGGTGTTCAAGCCGAAGAAGGTTGGTTTCGGTCTCCAGCCGAAGCAAGGCACCAAGGCGTACGACAAGAAGCTCGCACGATTCGAGAAGAAGCAAGAAAAAATCTAAGCAGATACTAACAGATGACGCTCGCGTTGTGGGATGAAGCCGTGACTGAAGCTAAAAAACAGCTCGGTATCAAGGATGAATTCGTACGCATTGAAGGTGAATTATTAAAAAAGTGCCAAACTATCTATACGATGCTTATGGCTAAATCGTGAATTGGAATCCCTTAAGGCGTTCCGGTTCAAACACCTGTAACTGGTGGAGTTTCCACGTCACACCGAACTTTTTGTTCAAGAAATACACCGAACACATTTCAACTATGGGTCTTCCTGAATTTCTTGAATACAAACCATTGGTCATTTCTTCCTTGACGACACGAGTCTTATTTGAATCAAAGACATCAGCCTTCATCACATTGTTCATATCAGTGTCAACTTTCACACGAAACTTTGGTGGATGACCTGGATTTTCTTTGATGTTTGAGTTGAACATCGGTAAAAGTTCCTCTTTCGTCATAGGTTTTTCAAAAATGCTCTCACTTTGTGATACCACGGCGTCGATGACCGCGTTTTCAACCTGTCTCAGCGTATTGTAAAACTTCTGAACGTAGCCACCTTCTTCATCAAACCCAGTCAAACTGAGGTCTAACGTGTACTTGGTCGGTCCAACTTCGGGGGTAAATCCACAGATACCAAAAGGCATGTACAAGCGCGGGGCTTGTACGCGGAGGTGCCCACCTTCCTTGTTAGTAATGACAATCTTCTTGTTCTTATAACTACCAATTTCAATATTTTCCGGGAGTTCGTGAAATTTAATCATGGTTTTGTTTTATTAAAATAAATCAATCTAAACTTTAAGCTGAACACGCGACACACTCAGGTTCAATATCAAGTGAGAATTGAATCGGTTTCGCCTTTGCCTTGCTGCGCAGATAGTACATCCCAGTCTTGAGACCCTTCTTCCACGCATACATGTGCATCGACGACAGTTTACTAAATGTCGGACTCGACATGAACAGGTTCATACTCTGACTTTGGCAGATGAATCGACCCCGATCCGCCGCCATGTCGATGATACATTTTTGAGAAATTTCCCACACAGTCTTGTATCTCTCTTTGATGTTATCGGGGATGTTTGTGATGTGTTGCACCGACCCATCCGCCTTAATCAGAAGGTCTTTCATCGCCTTGGACCAGAGACCGAGCGCCTTCAAATCCCGAACGAGATGCTTGTTCACGACCACAAACTCACCAGCCAATGTGCGTCTCACATAGATGTTTGTGGTATAGGGTTCAAAACATTCATTATTCCCCAAAATTTGCGCGGTACTTGCCGTCGGCATTGGCGCGAGAAGTAGGGAATTTCTGAGACCATGGGTTTTCACCTTGAGACGCATCGCATCCCAGTCGTAGCGCCCACTGAACTTGGTACCCTCTTCACCCCACATGTCAAACTGAAGAATACCTTCCGACGCAGGACTTCCATTGAACGTTGGGTAGGCGTGATGGGCCTGTGCCATGTCCGAACTCGCCTCGAGGGCGGCGTGATACATCGTCTCAAAGATGTGCGCATTCATCATTCGCGACTCTTCACAATCAAAGGGGAGCTCACACAAGTTGAACGCATCAGCCAACCCTTGGACACCGATACCGATGGGACGATGTCTAGTGTTGCTTTGTCTCGCACTGAGCGTAGGGTAGTAGTTTCTGTCGATGACCTTGTTCAAATTCTTTGTGACAATCTTTGTCACTTTATGGAGGGCGTCGTAGTCAAACGTTTTCGTTTCAGTGTTGACAAACTTTGGCAATGTGATAGATGCCAAGTTACACACCGCGGTTTCATCTTTGTCGGTGTACTCCAAAATTTCCGTGCAAAGATTTGAACTCTTAATGACTCCTAAATTTTTTTGATTACTCTTGGAGTTGCATGCATCTTTATAGAGCATGTATGGTGTTCCAGTTTCCGTTTGACTTTTCAAGATGGCTCTCCACACATCCTCAGCTGGTAAGGTGTGCTTTGCCAACCCCTCCTCTTCATATTTCGTGTACAACTTTTCAAACTCTTCCCCATAGCAGTCGGACAACCCCTTTGCCGTGTCCGGGCAGAATAGAGACCATTGTCCACCCTCCTCCACACGTTTCATGAATAAGTCCGGTACCCACATCGCCGTAAAGAGGTCACGACAGCGAGCCTCTTCATCTCCCTGGTTCAGGCGCAGTTCCAGAAACTCCATCACATCTGTGTGCCATGGTTCCAAGTAGATGGCAAAGGACCCTTTCCTCTTCCCAGCTTGATTGACATAGCGCGCGGTGGCGTTATAGACACGAAGCATGGGAATGATACCATCGGATTTGCCATTTGTCCCCCTGATGTGTGAGCCAGCACCTCTTACGTCGTGGATATGCAGGCCGATACCCCCCGCCCATTTAGAGATCTGGGCCGTCTCAGTAATGGTCTTGTAAATCCCGTCAATGCTGTCATTTTTGTTAGCCACGAGGAAGCAACTGCTCATTTGTGGTCTCGGGGTGCCTGCGTTGAACAGGGTAGGTGTGGCGTGAACAAAGTACCCTCGAGACATGTGATTGTACGTCTCCAACACCGCTGGCAAGTCATCACCATGAATACCGATGGACACACGCATAAACATAAATTGAGGCGTCTCCTGAAGTTTTCCATCAACCTTTTGAAGGTAGGATTTTTCAAGAGTCTTTAACCCAAAATAGCCAAAGTCAAAATCTCTATCAGTGTTGATGTACCCCTTCACCTGTTCGGCCACGCGAACGATTTCATCGGTGACGACCCCAGCTTTGTAAAGGTTTCGCATGGCGGTGATAAAGTTTTTGGGACATTGCTTCTGGATGTTAGAGGCGACGATGCGGGTGGCGAGGACTTCATAGTCAGGGTCACTGGTAATCATACCTATACAGATTTCAGCAGAGAGGGTGTCGAGTTCCTGTGTTTTAATTCCGTCGTACATGCTACTGAACACCTGCTGTGCGACTTTGGTGGAATCACAGGCTGAGGAGAGACCCTGGGTCAAGTTGGAGATACGGGTGGTGACTTTGTCAAACTTCATGTCTTCAACGCGACCATTTCTTTTGGTAACCCTCATTTTGTTTTTTTGTATAATAAAGGAGTGAAATTTTTAATTGCATTTATAATCCGACGCTCTGACAGACACAGCACCGGCGACTTCTTTTTGACGGTTCGGTTGCAGGAGGTACGTGTTCACGTAGAACGGGCCTTCCTGTCCCGGCTTGGCGACGGGTGCGTACGAGTTCACGAAGCACTTGGGGGCTTGGCACGGAATCGGTTCTCTGTTCGGCTTCGTGATGGTGTAAGCTTCTTCGTAGTCAGAGGGGACCAACATGTTTATTACTACTAGATGCGAATATTATTTTCCTGACTTATAATAATTATGTGTGACTACATTCAGCTGAAGACAGTCAAGCAGTGTCCCACCCCTCTGAACTCCCTGTACTTTTCCGAGTTCAACCAGGATTTGCTTCAGCGCGGTATCCGCGAAAAGTTCAAGCAACTCACTGGGATTAAGATTGATTACCAGAACGGCGATGACCTGATGACATTGATGCGATATGTGTTTATTAACAACTCTGGTGACCATCACACGAATGTGAATGAACAAGTCCGAAAAATGAACGCAATCGTCATCGACACCGCTGTGGGACAGGTGAAAACGGGTGTGGCGCAGTATCTTTCCTATGTTCAAGATGTCGATACGTTAGCTGTACCCCTGGCGCAACCCATCAACACGTCAACGTATGGGAAGAAGATTGACCTAAATGACAAGATTGGATATTCCTCCTGAGCATAATTTCATTCCACCAATTCTGAGATTCAACATCTCTCACGACTTTGGGTATTTTAATTTTTTGCTTTTTAAAATATTTTTGTGCGTGCGATGCCACTTGTGTAGAATCTCTGGTGAGTACACATTTCTTCGCAATCTTCATCCATTTCCCCCTCCCGTACAATTTCAGACCAAAGAGAAAACGTCTATGTTCTACGGGTGACCATTTACCGGTTAACATCTTTTTTGTGAACACACATTCTTTTGTATTTAAACTGGAGGTTTATTTAAAGCATTCATTCCATTTTTACAATAAGTTTAGATGGCATCATCTCTTAATTATTATAAAACGGAAACTGAAAAAATATGTAAATCAAAGGGGTGGGATAGGGCAAACGTGGACACGGTATGGCTCCTCCTTTCCGAAGAAGTTGGTGAATTGGCATCAGCGATTCGACAGTACAAGAAAACTTTTAAAAAGGTGGGATTGAAAAAAGAAAGGGGGACAGATGTCATGATGGAAATGGGTGACGTGTTTTCCTATTTGTTTCAGCTCGCACACATGTTAAACGTAGACCTCGACCAGATGTGGAAGGAACATCAGATAAAGCTAGGTGATAAAAAATATTGTATTACATAAAGAAAGACATGAGTAAGTACATGTTATGTGACAATGAGACCATTAACGACATCAACCCCTATGTGTCGCGTGACTTTTCCCTTCCAGGGGGTGTTCGCCAAATCCCCGATTTCGCCGACCACACGAAAGATATGACCAGAGAGGGGCGCCAACAAAAACAACTCAGCCCAATCTGTGACATCGCGTCGACATCTGGTGACCGAACGATTGACTTTTGCACAGGTGGTCGCCAGCCGCCGTGCCCGTTGGCGCGACCCCTCGAACCCCGTCGAAACATTGACCTTGGGTGGACGACGAGTCTGCAAAGAAATGGAAATGGTGCGGAAAAGGTCGTGACGACACAGACAAAGACAGAGAATATGTTTTCATGTATTATTTTCATTATTCTTACATTTCTTGTTGTATGGTTCGTACGACGTTAAAAAAGCGTTCGAGCCTATCATTGTTTGTACAGTGATAGACGATTTCAGGAAGGACGTCCATACAAAAGTCATCGACAAGTGCACGTTGCCAACTGAAGCGTAGGTTCACGACAGGGGGGACAAAGGAGGGTGCGAGGATTTTTGATGTGTACATCAGGCGTGTGGAACATTCAGTTTGTTCAAGCACGATTTCGCACATTTTTTGAAGAACTTCCGTTGTTCGTTCAACCATGGTGTCTAAAAACTTTTCCAGGGGAATGTTTTGTTTCAACGACGTAAGTTCGACCCAATCACCACAGGGGGTGGTGTTGTAATAGTCTATAAAGGTTTCGTACCGATTTTCATCATCGACATATTTGGTGTATTCAACTTCAACGTAGTCGCACCCATCGTCGACATCGGTGATGAATTTCGCAGATTTAAGAAATGATGTCATTCGTTCGTTATTTAATTACATGGGTACACGCTTTAAGCAATGTTTTATGTATGCAGATAAGTTTCCATTCCCGTCAGTTGGGTCGGTCATTCGTGTACCAGTTTTGTATGTGAACTTGTCTTTGTATATGTGTTTAATCCACTCGAGTTCACGTATCCACATTTCCATGTTCTCTTTGTTTGTCTCGTCCAGTGGATGGTTTCTTAGGCAGTCATTTCTACCATATGAATTTGGCAACCTAACAGCTTCACAAAAGATGATACCCTCTCCATTCTTTGCAGCTTGAGCGGCTTTCTTGTATCTCTTCTTACAAACTGTCGGTTCTTCATCAACAACTGCAGGTGGTGGCTGCATGGGAACGAGGTTTTCATATTTCTTCACATGATGTTTCAGGGACCATAACAGGTGTTCATGTTCTTGATTTGACGTGGTGCTCAAGACTTCAGATTTTGAACCATTTTCACGCAATTGTCGGTACTCATCAAAATACTTGAGCGTTTCTGTTTCAGCGCGACGGGCATCTTCTTTGGAAGATAATCGAATGACGCGGACGATTTGACCACTAAACACATCCGCGGCATTTCCAAACTGATTCACGCGGTCGTTTGCATTTTCACCGATACCCACTTTAATTTCAGACCCTACTAGACCAAGTTGGGTCCTTTTTGTTTTCTCATAGATATAGAGGTCACACATATATATGTAACGGTTCAAAACTTTATCTCCCTTACTAATAAACATAATGATTAGAGCGCTGCTTCCGGCCCTCGCCATCACAGGTGTCAGTTTGATGTGCCCCAACTTGAAGAATTCTGGGGAAGGTGTCCCTTTGCGCCCACCCAGTTGGGTGTTCGGTGTCGTGTGGCCAATTCTTTACGCCACCACAGGCTACGCGTGGTACCTCAGTAAGAAGGACACACTCTACGCGTTCATCATCGGTTTGTGTTGCCTTTGGCTCATCGCGTACTCATGTACTAAAAACAAAGACAAAGCACCGGCCATCGTCGTGAGCGCTGCGGTTATGAGCTGGTACACGGTGTGTCAGGTCTCAGGAACGGCACAGGCCTACACGTACCCGATTGCGTTTTGGTTGACGTTTGCCAGTTATTTAAATATTTACGAACAGTATATTTTACAATGAGAACCTCCGTGTTCATGGAATCTGTGGTCGTTGGTGTGTTGACTTCTGCGCTTTTTTACAGTCTAGACTACTTGAATACGGGACTAACTACCCCCTGGCTACTGTTTCTCACGGGTGCGCTCATTCACGTTGTTTTTGAATTTGCGGGTCTGAATGAGTGGTGGTGTCGTCGAACATTTAATTAAAAACAGAAACAAAACGAATCATCGTCGTCTTCTTCTTCTAATAAAGGTTGTTCTACCTCATGTACAAATACGCGTTTCATTCGAGACCTAATAGCACCAGGTGTCCGACCGTGCTTTTCACTCATCTCCCTGACAGACATTCCCTCTTGCATTTCTTCTTTCAATCGTTCATCTTCTTCATATGACCATGGTTCATACGAATTTGTGTGCGAACATTCGGCGACGAAATGCCCCTGTTCTCCACATTTGAAACACCGGTCCGTGTTCCCGTGTAGCATTTGTCTGATTGTATTTTTTTCACTGACTGTCAAGGTGATGCGACAAAATGTGCCCCCTCGAACATTGTCTACGCCATATTTTTCCATGTACCGTAAAGTTATTTTATCTTCATCGTATGGGTCATCGGTTTCTATGGTTTCAAGGGTACTCACCGCTGGATACTTTTGTGTCCACGATGACCCTGTACCATTATAATGTGCCTGTAACCTTGTATCAAGGTTCTCAGTTTTTCCAATATAATATTTTCCATCACGAAGTTTTAAAACATAGATGAACATTTTTTAAATGACGCGATGTCTATCAACAATCAAATCGTGAACGCCTCCTACGATGGATTGTAAAATAAAATAATGGAATGCGTTTTGGATCGCCTCTGCGAAAGTATTCATTTTTTACTATTCATGGTATTGGAACATTTACTGGAGTTTAAAAATAAGAATCCTTTGTATATATAAATGATGAGGATTAAATGTGCATGGGTGTATCCCTATGCCTTTATGAGAAGTCTACCCTATTTTTTTAAAGATATGTATGATGTTTTCGAACATATGTATAATAATATATGCGTGATCTCGGCGGGACTTTTATATGATTAAAAATAAAAAATTATAATTATATATGAAAAAATTCCTTTCCACCGACGGAATTAAAATATTTGTTGGTGAAAATGCAAAAGAAAATGATACCATGACTGAAACTGCGAACCTGAAAGAATGGTGGATGCACGTCACAGGTCACCCAGGCGCTCACGTAATCATCGCCTACGAGGGAGATGTCGTACCAAAGGAGACGAAATCAGACGCCGCCATACTCGCAGTGCACTACAGCAAGGCGCGTAGTGAGAAAAAGGTGAAAGTTGACATGTGTCGTGTGGGGGACGTGGGGAGTGGGAAGTTGCACGGACAAGTTTATATTGATGGTGATGTGATACAGTTAACTATGTTTCCACATAAAGAAAAAAATAGATTGGAAAAACTTTTTACTCAATAAACCTCCAGTATCTGCATGTTCTCTAAGTCTCTAAATCATGGTGTACTCGTCGATTGCAAATCAGTCATTTTCCTATGTGCTCACATTGGATGAATTTCGTACCATGATGCCTGAAGAGACTCGTCCTTCGTGGGTCAAAATCACGACCATCACTATGGTGGCCAAGTTTGGTGGGACCATTGACATTGCCCGTCTCCGTGAAAAGTTTTCCAACCTGGACCACCTCTGTTTACAGCGCATGGGCAATCCCCAGTCTGATATTCAGTGGCGGATGCAATCGACAAAGTTTTACAACCAAATCACACTTTCATATAAAGATGGATACTCTTCAAAAAGTATAAAGTTGTTTCCAAATGGCAGTGTACAAGTTGCTGGGTGTTGTGATTTATTTGATTGTGCTCGTATCATCCGGCAGCTGAAGGACATCTTCAAACACTATCTCGACATGGATGTTCCAATGATGAATGACAACTTTAAAGTGGTCATGATTAACAGCAACTACAGTTTGAATTACAACGTCAACTTGATGAAGGTGGCTGAACACTTTTCCAATTTTAGTGACGTCTTTTCTGTTTCTTTCCAGCCTGAAGTGTATTCAGCGGTAAAAATTAAATTTAAACCAGCAGAGGAAATGAAGGAAATCACGACATCCATTTTCTCTTCGGGCAAAGTCATCATCACAGGGTGTGAAACCCTGAAAGAAGTTGCATACGGGTTCAATCTCGTGTGTCGACACATAGACAGAGAGCCGAGCATCAGAGTGTCTCCAACACCCACGAAAGATGTGTTCGACACCTACCTCGGCTATCAGACCGACACACTTGTACAAAAGCTGCGCGACATGGGATTTAAATCCTGGAAGAATACAATCACAAACAGGCAAATAAATTTCTAAATCTATTGTAACATAAAATGTCTCAACGTCTTGGAATGGCCGATGGTCGCTGCTTTACCATGCACTCTTCCTCTCAGCTCATGAACAACTACATCATGAAGCAAAACGGCATCGCCCTTGAAGACAACTACCGTTACCGACAGTTGCTTCAAAAGAGTGGTCCGGAAATCTTCGAACAAGTGAACGAACTTCAAGGCATCGCCCCGTGCCAGCAGTGCCACAAACCGCTTTTGAATGTTGCGGATATTTACTAAAAAAACTTTAGCTTTGTACATGTAGGTATGTCTACGACATGTTCTATATGTCTCAACGAGGTAAAACAAACTAGACATAATACCATACGTTGTGGACATATATTTCACGCGTCGTGTATTGAACGATGGAAGGAACAGGGGAAACACACATGCCCGGTGTGCAGGAAAGTGTTTGACGTTTCACAGTTTAAAGTGACTGTCACTGTAGAGAATAGGTTTACGGCGAGAACATCAAATACTTTGAATATGAATGAAAGCCAAGTTTTCAACATTATCGACCTTATTGATTTAAATTTTGATGCAGACTCAGAAGAAGACCTCGAATCACTTCTTCGTGACTTTGGGATGAGTATTGCCGACCTTGATGCCGCGATCCTTGACGCAGAAAGCGGAACAGAAGTTTGAGTAGTTGAGACCTGGGTAGTTGCGAGCCGCTTTTCGAGGGTCTTTAATCATCTTCCCTTTCGCGTCAGTGAGAAGAGGTCCAGTGGCCCATCCTCTCTTGTGTGACCACAGGTTCACCTTGAAAACGATTCGTTTGCCAACTTTGAACCCACCAACTTTCTTCGCCGCCGTTTGGATTCGAGACACTGGGAGTTTGAAAAATTTGGCCACTTTAGTTGGTGTATCACCGGGTTGAATTTTGTATTCACACAGGCCATGTTGTTTGTAAAAATGGAAATCGCCTTGGGGACTTGTGAACATCATGATTTTAAAGAAACCCTTCTTACAACGCATCACCGGCTTGACCTTGTACACCTTTTTCGGATTGTCTGAGATGACGCGTCTGGGCAACCCCTTACAGTGTGTGTAGTTGTGGTACATGTTGGACATACCAGAGCGATCACCTGGGACGCTCTTTTTCCATCGGTAGGCTTCGGGGTCATTCACAGCATAGGCATAGCAGTTATTATTATTCACACCTTTGCGTGATCCCCAGAGGCGGGTCGTAAACTTTTTTTCAGACCCACTCAATGGTAACATTTATTATTAGTTGTCGAAAATAAAAAATATTCAATTAATAATAAATGCTTCGTGAAATTTCCAAGACCGAAACCAAGTCTGACATGCTCACCGAAATCCTCATCTACACACTGGTGATTCTCATCAGCACCTTCCTCCTCCGCTACCTGTGGAATCGCAGTCTTGTGAAGCACATTAGCGTTCTCAAGCCGATTAACTCGATGCTCGACGCGTTGTTGTTATCCATCTCTCTGGTCATTCTCAGAGGCTGTTAAATCCAGTAGTCATCTTGCCATCCGGATGCCTGATGGTCGGAAACGCCTTCACATCCGGCGGGCATCCACCGTCCTTCTGACAGTCGACATACTCATAGGCGAGCTTTTTCTCCTTCATGACATCGATTTGTTTACGAGTCCACCCACACCCCATGGAGCCGTAGATGATGTATTTGTCTTTAGCCTCAGCTGCAGACGCGGTGGGCGCGGGTGTCTTATAGAGGCAGAGGAGGATGTAGATATTAACGAGGGCAAGCAGGAAAAACAAGATCATTGTGTTTTGATATTAACATGAGAAAATTAATTATTCTTCATCATCTACGAAATCACCTTCGTCTTCATCACTAGCCTCAGCAATGACATTGGACGGTTCCGGGAGGTCAATGCCCTGGAAAGCAAAGGACGGGAGCTTGGCGTTCTGTTCAACGAGAGCTTGAGACAATCGGATGGTGACACCAAACTTGTTATCGATAAACCAGATTTGATTCAAGTCAACGATGGTGTGCACCTTGGCACCCTTTTCAATACTGTCCAGGGGAATGTTTTCGCGTTGCATGTTGTAACTTTCGGGAACAAAAGTACCATCACCCTTCGTGAGAATCTTCAACTTGATGGTGGCGGGATATTCATCCTTGCCAACACGAACGAGCGGCTTGTACAATGCCTGCTTCAGCACTTCGACATTGAACGGTTTGCCAAGCCATTCAGCGCTGTTTTCAGCCACTTTGTTGACGATGAGCTCATCAAGTTCTTCAAACTTCTTCCGGAGTTCCATAGCTTCCGGGTTGTCGGTGTCAAACGCCAGGTCCAGGCTGTACGACGTACGACCAGTGCCTTCGTCCGTGAACACAGACAGTCCGTACGGGCAGCGAAGTTTCGGGAATTGAATGTAGAGCTTGTTATTGCCACCCTTGTTCAGGTACAGCGTCTTCCCGCCGTTCTTGTTTTTCCGCAAGGTGGAAAAACCGACATCGGAGACGTTGAATTCAGAAGATTGTGTGATAGCGAGCGACATTTTAGTTTATACTTAATAATGGACGTAAAACTTTATATTCTTGCATAGAATGAAATTATCATAAAGGTTAAAGCAGCGACGAGCAATGTATCAGACGGAAGATTCGATGAAAAAAAATAAAATATAAATGTATACCATACTACAATATGTCCGCCGCGATTCTGATGCTCGGTATGATGGGCTCGAGCGTGTCCGCGGCGTCCATGTTCTACACATGTACAGACGGCACCCTCAACTTGTCCAACCTCAACGCGAACAACTGCCTGTCTTTCCTCACGTCGAACTGCTCGGCGGAAAATTCCACGTGTAAGACGTCTGTCCGCTGTCGCTACGTGGAAGTCATTCACGAGAACACGGCGAATGCCATCAGCCTTCAGGACATTTCCGTCTTAAGCATGAGCGGCGCGGTTTTCAGCGGTACGGTGAAGTCGGCGACGGGTGTCACTGATGCGACAGAACTCAACAGTTTCGCTGATGATGAGTCAGGTACTGCGACGATTGGACTGACCATTGATGACGCTGATCCGAAAATTAAAGATTCCGTCATCGTTGATTTAGGTGAAGACAGGAATGTACACAAGGTTGTGTTGAAGAATACGACCACGGTGGAATCCCAGGGGGACATCGCTGGTGCCCGCGTTCGCTTTCTCAGGCCAAAATACGAGGGTGAAACAGCTGATGGGGATTATGTTATAATCACAGATACCCCTCGCATTTCCACTGCTGCGTCGACGTACACGTATACACACATGGCAGATGCCGCTGGAAGGGTGTGGGCGTAAATAAAAATATCAGGTATACAATAATGGGATTGTTTAAAGACTGTGGCTGTGGATGCAATGGCGAAAAGCAAGAGAAAAGATTTATTATTTCTTTGATTTTGGCGTTGACTTTTTTTATTATTTCAAATCCTCAAACCTACATGATTACTCGTGGGTTGTTGGGACAAGGTCTCGCCAGCCCGAATGGTTGTCCGGTGACATTGGGTTTGTTGGTACACACGCTGGTCTTCTTTTTTGTGGCGTGGGGTGTAATGAATATTAAGCGTTAAATAGTAGTATTCTTGGGGAGCGACGGCGCGCAACTAAAGTGAAATGAGCGGTCCGATGTTTGAATTATTTTTGATGGGTTGACATCTTTCACGCGTTCATACATTTTATCGACATGACATTCTCTTATTGTCATGCACTGCTCGAAGAAAACTTTACCATCAGCTTCTACAATGAGAGGGCCAGGGGTGCCTATAACTGATTGTAGAAGATGACGCATGGTGTTTATTAATAAATGTATTCTAGTCTTTAAAAATCTTCATCAAAGTTTATTTTATCCTCAGCCACGTCAACTTTTCCATAATCACCCACCCTTTTCTCAAAGAAGTTTGTTTTACCCTCCAAACTGATGAGTTCCATGAATTCAAAAGGGTTCTTTGAGTTAAAGATGGGTTGCTGCCCCACCTGTTTCAACAGTCGGTCTGACACGTATTCAATGTACTCGGACATTTTCTGCGCGTTCATGCCGATGAGTGAACACGGAAGGGCGTCGACGATGAACCCTTTCTCAATGGCGACAGCTTCTCGTACGATGGCATGGAGCACGTGTGCCGAAGGTTTGTGTCTCAACATTTTGAACAGTTCCACGGCAAATTCTTGATGCAATCCTTCGTCACGACTGATGAGTTCATTTGAAAACGTGAGACCGGGCATCAAGCCCCGCTTCTTGAGCCAGTAGATGGCACAGAATGACCCTGAGAAAAAAATACCCTCGACACATGCAAAGGCAAAGAGACGTTCGGCAAAGGTTCGCGCTCCCTTATCAAACCATTTCAGAGCCCAGTCCGCCTTTTTCTTGATGCATGGAATGGTGTTGATGGCGTTGAATAGATGGACTTTCTCTTTACCATCGGTGATATACTTGTCAATAAGTTTAGAGTAGGTTTCACCATGGACCATTTCATTGTGACACTGGTACGCATAGAAGGACAACGCTTCAGAGCACTGCACCTCATCGGCAAAGTTGTTGTTGATGTTTTCAAAAACAATACCATCGGAGCCTGCAAAAAATGCGAGAACGTATTTAACAAATCTTTGTTCGTTTTCAGACAACCCTTTCCAGTGTTCCATGTCCTTTGAGAAATCAATCTCCTCGGCGGTCCAGTTTGACATTTGTGCTTTTTTGTAGAGGGACCAAAGGTTTTCATATTTCAGCGGAAATACCGTATACCTGTTATCTGATGGGGTCAACAGGGGTTCATAGGTGTTTTCCAAAAAATCTTCAAAATCAAAATAGTTTCCAAGCCGCTGACCATCTTTAAAAATTTGTGGGTACGCCTCAAACTTCCCCCCACACAAATTCTCCAACTCCCCTTTACCTATCATAATCTTTTCATATGAAAGACCTTCCTGTTCACACAAATCTACAGCTCGGTCACAGTACACGCATCCCTCTTTTGAATAAATTTGAATTTTCATTTTTCCTGACTCCTAAAGTATAATAGTTGAATATTTTTAATTAAGGTAGTCGGGTCTAAAAAAAATTAATGTCTGAAAATTTCAGGACATGATCCTCTCCGCAGAAATTGAAAAAGGTGACATAGTCAAAGCTATGGTTAAAGAAGGTGACAGTAATACAGAGGAGGAAGCTATCGGTGTGGTGGAGATGAATACGGGAAGAACGCTCGGTGTGCGTTTTCTCACCCCAACGGAAAAATTTTATAAATCTGCGTGTGTCTATCATATGGATGAAGACATGACGGCAACCCCCTATGAAAGTTTATTCGAACATTATCCCGGGGGGAAGCTCGTAGACCTCGAGATGAAAGAGTTGGGCGATGACCAGTATGTGTTTTATGCCGAGGTTGACGTTGAAGATGATGACAGCGATATTTGGGAAGACGAGGAGGACTCTGACATGGATGATTTCATCGTGTCAGATAGTGAAGATGTGGACGGTGTCGTCGCACCACCACCCGGACATGAATCTATAGACAAGGCGTGGGATGAGTGGGAACCGCGTACCCCAGGAGCTCGTAGTTTTAAAGACACGGTGGACATGATTGAAGCACATGCTCGGAACAAATTTCTAAATACATTTTAAGTTATGAGTCTTCCACCTTTGTATCCCAAAAAAACAGCGAAAAAACTTTCAGTAATTAACAGGATGAGACAATTCCAAATAAAAATGAATGACGAAAAAAATAGTTTGAAAAAACATATTGAAAATTATGCCAAAAGTTCAAACATAAAAGTATCAAAAACAAATATGAACTTTTTGTTAAACAAAGTACAAAGTAATTATACAGCATCAGTTTCACAAAAGAAGAGATACTTAACACGATTAATGGATAACATGCGATTTCCGCCAATCTTCTCTGAAAATATTAAAAAGAAGACACAGAAAAAAAGAAAAATAACGAGAAAAAGGGGAAACACTACAAAATCCAGGTTATCTAAATAAAATAAAATAAATCGTAATACTATATGAATAAGAATAATAACATTGCTTCTACTTTACTTAAATTAAAAAACAAAAACAGAAAAAACAAATCGACAGAATATATCAAAAAATCAAAATATTTTCCAAACGATGAAAAGAACATATTATTGAACGATCATAATATGTTAATGAATAAGAGTGGTCGTGGATTTGACTTGAAGTTTTTGATAAGTCTTGAAAATAAATATAAAAAAAATATGCAAAAAAGATGACACCAGGATAATCAATCGTAAAAAATTCTCAATTCATGGTAAATATGGCCATACGTTCTTACCTCACACACGATAACGGAGATAGACGTTTTTTGGTAAAGATTGATTCAGCAAATAAAACAGCGAGTATTTATAAAAAAGATAAAAAAGATATCGAACAACTAAATAAAGAATGGAAAGAAAAAGGAATTACGATTCAAAAGCCTAAATTTTTTTCAAAATTCGTCAAGACCTATAAATATCAACAAGTGTTTATCGGCCGCGATGGGCTAAAAAAACCCGCATACCCTGGAAACTCCATCCTGTTACGCATTGGTAATTTAAGATATGTATACATTGGTGAGGAAGTGCGTGAGTTCAGTACAGATGAACGCATCACGAAATATCACTCACCCGTTGGGAACAGTGACGTCCCATACCCAACCGCTGATGGGCCGACGAAGACGTATTTCATGTTGGACATGAAATATGTTCCAAATGACAAGATTAAGAAAATTGAAAGAAAGGATGCGTATCAATATTATTATGGTCACAAAGGGGATGAACCTCTTGAAAAATATGCCAGACGGATGAAGAAAATAAAGGTCATTGAGAAATGGTATCGGTGAAAAAATGCTCCAGTGTGCGTCACCCCCTGATTTTTAAAAAATCAACCTAGAGCACCAAAGATGCTGGCAGCTATATGGTCCGATTTAGAAAACCTCTTAAAAAAAGAAGAAGATGAAAAGCCAGTGGTTACAGTTGATTTGAAATATTATTGTCAAAATTGTGGAGGTATGAAAGTGGTCGCACCAGAGGGTCTTCCGGTGTGCACGGAGTGTGGACTCGTCGATGACTCTTACATTTCCGATGTAGCCGAATGGACATCTGGAGTGGCTGAAGATGGTAAAGTGAACGACCCCGCTCGGTGTGGTGCGGATGCACACAGCAATCCAAACCTATACTCATCGCAGTGGGGGAAAAGTACGGTGATATCTACGTCACGTGGTGCATCGACGTATAAAAATAAACGAATGTCACTCATTAATTTCCACCAAGCTATGAATCATAAGGACAGGGGGTTGTATCACGCATATAAAGACATCGAAGATGCTTGTGCGTCGCTCCCAGATGTTGTCCTTCGAGATGCAAAAATGATTTACAAAACCTTTAGCGACAGAAAACTCACGAGAGGAGCCGTTCGTGTGGGTGTCAAAGCAAACTGTGTGTTGTACGCCTGTCGCCTTTCCAATTATCCCCGAACACTCAAAGAAATTGCGGACATGTTTGCAATTCAGCCTAAAGATATCAGTCGTACATCGGAAATGTTTAAAAAAGTCATGTTAACTGAGGATGACAAGAAAGCGACAACAACAACGACCCGCCCACACGATGTTCTCAACAGACTCCTGAACTCTTTTGAAATCACAAAGCAGCAGCGGATCGCGTGTCAACGCATGTGTAGAGAGCTCGAAGACTGTGTTGAACTCATGAGTAAGACACCAAACAGTGTGTGTTCCGCAGTCATATGGATACACACCGGGATTACAAAAAATGAAATTTGTCAAAAATGTTCCATATCTGTACCGACATTGAATAAAATAGAAATCATCATTAGAAAATACTTAGAGCAGAAAGGCTCTTTATAATGTAATGACAATCAAGCTCTTTCTTTCCACACCATGCTATGGTGGTCTCGCACTCGAGCGCTACATGGCTTCTGTAATCAAGCTTCAAATGGAACTGATTAAAGAAGGCATTCAACTTTACTTTGACACCACGGAAAATGAAAGCCTGGTTCACAGGGCTCGCAACGTTGCTGTAGGTCGGTATATGCAGAAAACTGACTGTGACTTTTTTATGTTTATTGATGCTGACATTGACTTTGATGCGAGTGCAGTTGTGCGTCTGATAAAGGCGGACAGGGAGATTTCTGTTGCCTGCTACCCGAAGAAGGTGGTGATGTGGGACCAGTGTCGCGAAGCTATTAAGAATGGGGATGAGCGGGACATGTCCATGTTGAGCAGTTCTCTGGTGATTAACTTTGGTGCAAAATCACGACCCGTGGAAAATGGAATGATTGAGGTTCTCGATGGCCCCACTGGATTTATGCTCATTAAACGAGAAGCTATGCAGCGAATGCATGACCACTACGCGAAAGAGCTCGATTGTGTGAACGACCACCAAAATAGAGACTTTGATACATATTGTGCGTTATTTGACTGCATGATTGACCCGGATACACGTCGCTACCTTTCCGAAGATTACGCCTTCTGCCGCCGATGGCAGCAGATGGGTGGAAAGATTTATGCCGACATTCAAACAACCCTTGGTCATGTTGGTAACTTACCATTTAACGCATGTCTCGCAGATAGGCTTAAGGCGTAGAGACGTTTTTAATACATCATGAAATTCATAACACTACTTATCAGTCGCAGTAAAGCATGTCACGTGAAGACGCTCCATACAGTGATGAAATTTAACATCAAGTGTGTGCAACATGGATGCAGTAATGAAATTATGTTTTGTAACGATGACCCCTTCTTGAAGGCGGAGACGATTCAAAAATTGATGAAGAATTATGACCGAATTTTTTACATCGACTTTGGCATCAATTTGGACGGTGACTCGATGGAACAATTGTTCGAACCCATGGAGGGGTGTGGTGTCCTCGTGTTCCCCGCCGCCAGGGAGGGTATTGATTGGTCGATGTTTAAACAGAAGGTGCTCGCCGAATCAAACGAACCTGTGCATCAGATGGGGTTGCACTTTGACACGGAAGTTGGTCAGAAAATTAAAGGTGACGTCTACCAGGTCACGTCGACCAGGTCTCGATGCTGGGTCATGAATTGTAAAACTATAAAGAAAAAGCTGGGCGACACCAAGATTGCAAACTATGAAAAGATGTTTGAGAAGATTAAAACTTATGGTATTAAAGTACATGCATTGACTTCGGCAAATGTGATTGCCACATATGCCCATGAATGTATCTCAAATATCATGAATGCAGCAGGAGTGAGAGCGAATTAATTAAAGCCTATACACGTTTATCATGTAATATGGAACAACATGTCATCTCTTTGATTCACAGGGTGTGGGGATCGCGAGACCGTTTCCCGGGTCCCCAACCTATCTCAATAGAACGACGTCACTTTCCCATCCTTCGTGACAATGTCTACGTCGTCTGCGAAAAGACCGATGGTGAACGGTACATGCTCGTGGCGACGATGTTTCGGGGTCGACGTGTGTGTGCGTTTGTGAATAGAGCCTTTCACATGTTTGAAGTGAGTCTAAACTTGCCAAAGTGTGCGTACGATGGGACTATCCTCGACGGTGAACTCTATGAAAACACACTCCTTTTATATGATGGTGTCATGATCAAAGGGAACACCATAGGTCATCTCAACTTGTTGGACCGTTATGATAATGTGGAAAAGTTTGTGAAAAGTACCATTTCCATGAAATCCGACCCGTACAAATTAAAAATAAAAACATTCTACCCATTTGCAGATTTCAAAGAGTTTACCGAAGAACATCTCCCCCATGTGCAACAGCGGGTGGATGGTCTAATCATGACTCCAGTCTATGAACCGGTGAGGATGGGAACACATGAGACGATGTTCAAATGGAAACCAAGGGACCATAATACCATAGATTTTCAGATGAAGAGAGACCCATACAGGGAGGGTGTGTGGCGATTGTATATTCAAGAAAAGGGGCAACTTGTGTTTGAGAGTACTATCACTGGTGATGAAGAGCCGTGGTACAGAGAAAATGCCATCGTGGAGTGCATGTACATGGGTGGATGGTGGAAACCCCTGAAAGTTAGGACAGACAAGACCCACCCAAATAACAGGCGAACATTTTATAGAACTCTAGTAAACATTAAAGAAGACATTAAAATGTCAGAGTTTAATAATATATGTACATGAGAATAGCCGTTGATATCGATGAAGTTCTCGTCCCCCACCTGTTCCCCCTGGCCAAGTTTCATAATAAACAGTTGCCCGTTGACAGAAAATATCCATACCTGTTCCGAGATGTTTTTAATTGCAGCGAAGCTGATTCACAAAAGATGATTCGGGAGTTTTATCATTCCAAAGATTTCCTCGAGTTACAGCCTATAAATGACTCTCAGTATGCCCTCTGGCAAATCGCTAGAGAAAACAACAAGGTGTACGCCGTCACCGGAAGACAGCAGTACGTGCGCACGCAAACAGAAAACTGGCTCAATGAACATTTCCCAGGGGTGTTTCATGACCTAGTCATGACGAATAGTTTCACCCCCAGGGAGGTGCCGAAATCAACGGTGTGTCGGTCATTAGGCATCCATGTCATCGTCGACGACAATTATGAAATTTGTAAGGATTGTTTCAAACATAATATCGATGTCATTAATTTTATTGGGGACCCGGTGTATCCATGGTGTGAGGAGAATGAGATTAGTATTAAATCATGGGATGAATTGATAGTTCGTTAAGTGCGTTTTTACTATCCCCCTCTTTTCATCTATTTCTAATTGTACAATCACCTCATCAGTGGGTTCCGCAAACCGCACTATAACATCCGGTTTTGCCCTCAACACCTCCAACCACCTCTTGTACTCTTCTCGTTGAAACCATTCAGACAACACGAGAACAAACTTCCAACGTTTGACGTGTGGGTACTGCATTTTATACACGTCCAACTTCGTCGGTGAGTTCAGAATTTTTTCATCTGCACTCCCCGATGTACTTTGATATTTACACTCCAACAGTATTACCTCGTCTGTTCCTATAATATACGCGCCGTCTGGTCTGAATAGTCGTTCGTTTGTGTCCACGGGTTTCATGTGCTTAATGAAATCGTTTTGTTTCAAAAACAGAACATCACCATGTTTTGCCCCCTTTCCAACTATGTACACCGGCGGACATATGCACCGTTCGAAGCGTAACCCGTTCCTGTTTGTGTTAGACCCACCCGCACCCGTTCCTCTATTTTTTGACGCCATGTGTAACCAGTACTTCTGTTGTCGTGGAGCTTGGGTTTTTGCTATGTATGGCCCTGCGCGCCTTGATATAAGATATCTTGTAATCTTTAAAAAACTCTGTGACGCACGGAACATTTGCATTACTCATAGTGAACATAACTTTTTCAAGTTCTTTAAATAACAGCTCCTGGTCAAATCCATTTTTGGTATACTCGTTAAAAGATGTCTTCGTCTCTTGGGCGTAGGGGGGGTCTGCGTAAACAAAGTCACCAGTGGTCGCCACCCCCGCCAATGCTTCGGAAAAGTCACACACACGAAACTCCACGCGTTCTAGGAGTTTTTGCATCTCTGTAAAATCTTCCAATGTTGGCCAGTGGGGTGTTTTTTTATAGTGGCCATAGGGGACGTTAAACCCCGATGGACCTTCTCGGTACAATCCCCGAAAACATGTCTTGTTTAGAAATAGGAGGAGTGCACTCTTCTCTATACACGAAGGGAGCTTTCTGTAGTGTTCTCGTTGTTCGTAGTAGAACGCCTCCTTCCCGTCACCACGCTCGTCATAGGTGCGAAACAATTCATCCAGAACTGCATGTAGTCGTTGAGGGTCCTCCTGCACGTGTTTATAAAACGCGATGAGGTGGGGATTGTTATCGCTCGCACACACCCTGTTCACTTTAATGTCTGAACTCGTCAGGACCGCGAGTAGGACTGAGCCACCGCCCACGAAGGGTTCGTGATAGGTTTCTATCTCACGGGGGAATGTGGCGAGCACGTCATCAATAATTTGTGTCTTCCCACCAACCCATTTAAGTAAGGGTTTCATACCTACTATTACATGGGGTCTAAAACTTTATACATCATAAAATAAAATCCACATTGTGGTGGGAGAGTTGTTTCTTCAACGAAATCATCATTCTTGTAGTACCATTTGTCTTTGTGTCGCGTGAACGCTACGTAGTGTCCATGCCATTGGATACCCGCGTGCGCTGCGGCGGCGAGCAGACGGTACTTTATGTGTCCCACCTGTAAATATTCCGAAGTATTGATGAAACTTTTTTTATCAAAACTCACCATGAATATTTGTGGCATGACACTAAAAACATTTCTAGTCGTCGCAATGTTGTGTGTTTTCCCGGTGTCATCGGTGTAGTCAGTGAGGGTGTTCCATTGCATGCTCTCCTCCAACATTGTTTGTAAGTTGTCACTGTTTGAACACATCAGGTGCACACTGAAATCTTCCTCGTGCTCCTTCTTACCACCAGGGTACAATGTTTCCTGTCTTTTTTTACCATAGAAGAGGGTCTTCAACTCTGGTACAGAACGTTCCAAGATGTCTATGATACAGAGCACCGCCTCCTGAACATCGTGGGGTTGACCGAGCACAAAACGTGGAAAGTGGTGCTGAAACTCCACGAGTAAAGGACGAACGTCGAGGGGAGCTCTCTTTTCTTCAGCAGTCCAAAATCGTGTAACAAGTTTAGCGTACTCCTTGGTGAACCCACACGACCCAGAGTATCCTTGTTGAAGGAAATAGTTTGACACCGGGGGTATTTGTAATAAACATTGGAGAGACGTGTTAAAGTAGCACGTGTTTCCAATGTTATGGAGACCCCTCATATACATAGATGTGTACTTTTCTTTTTATTAAAGATTGCGCATGTTAATCTAATTAATGAGAATGAGAATGAGTACACTCCGAATCTCCCCCGCGATCAAACCTCACCGCAGACGACACGTCGTGACCCGCGCATCGGGAAATAGACCACTCAAAGTGGTTGAAGCTGCGTCGGGCAGAGCTGCGATATACGGCGTCATTCTTGGGAACACAAACTGGATACTCACCGGTGTGAACCCGATTCTACAATTACACGACCCTGGTATGGCTCTTGTGGGCGTCGGGTGTTGCGCGCTATCGGCATATTCTACGTTGCGTTCGAGTGAATTGCACGCGTCCGATGACAATGCCTTTAACGAAAGCGTCCTTCTCAAGGAAGGGCGAACTTCGATGCTAGTGTTCGCGTTTATGATTTTGTTGTGTTTTAATTAAAGACTTCACACCTTAATATAATGATAATGGATATTCAGCATATTGTAAATAAAACGCTGCCACTTTTTGATGTCCACAACGATGCCGAATACATAGAGGTGGAGATGCGCCTGGGGAAGTTTAACGGTCAGTTTTTTGATACAAACGTGGGAAAGGAGGTGTTTGACAAAGTTCTTCTGGCTTTGCAAGGCTACAAGGGGTGGGAAGATATTCGGTCGTTCACATGTGATGTCTTTTACCACGACGCCGCTGGGGTCCGTCTTTCAGTGGACGACACCACTGGGGAGCAGACCATGGTACAGAAACAGTCGTTGGTGCGAGAGGATTTCAACTATCCCTCGACTCCCCTTGACTTGCGTTTCAGCATTTCAAAGGAAATGCCAATTTCTGGAGAATATGAGATGGACAGGAAACGCACAAAGAGGCGTCAAAGTTTTATTCGTAAAAACTTGTCCATCGACATGACCATATCGAGTGGTGATGTGGTTGATAAAGATGCGGAAGACCCAAATCACTACCAGATTGAATTGGAAATTGTAAACCCTGCCAATGTCTCCTGTCAGGAAGAATACTTTAACATTTTATGGAAAGTGAACGATATATTAAAAATTATTTCTTAGCTTTCTTGTTGTAATTACGAGCCATACGTTTCACCTTTGTGTCACCCTTATTCGGCGTACCCGCGGGTTTCGCGTTCTGAAACTCCAAATTTTCGTAGAATTTACGCGTCGCCTTCACCTTTTGCTTGTACACCTTTTCATTGTGCTTCTTGATGGCATCGTTTTCTCGCTTGAGCATTTGCATCGCTTGCTTTACAGTCTTCGGGTACTTGTTGTTCATTTACTAACAGCTGAGATTTTTTATCAGCTCATAGTAAATAATGTGGTTTTACATTTTCGCGGCACTTGTCCTTTATGTGACGATGACACAGGCAAAGGCACCTCCGACGTCTTCACCTTCACACGACATCTATACACAGATGGTGGATAATGGCGAAGACGCGGACACCATCAATTTGTACATGGAGATGGAAGATGCTCTCGTGAAAGAAACTAACCCATCTGTTGCGTTAGCGTTGTCTATGAGAATTAAAGAAACTTTTCCAGAGTATGACTTTGGATATCACACAACCCTTATTAAAATCATCGCCGTGAATTATTCTTCATCTGCATAGCGATTTTGCGTTGTGCACTTGGTGGCAGACCTGATTTTTTAGATGCCATCAGGAATGTTCGGACCTTTTCATTGATTTTTTTCGTATATCTCCTGTTTAACAGTTGTTTGTTCACACCCCTATCATATTTGTTAAACACGTGCACAATTTTATTTTTCACTTCCTCATTGGTTGGTAAAGAATTCTTTCCTCGCAACCATTCGAGAACATTTTTCCTAACCTGGACAGAGTTTCTAAACCCCTTGGAATATTCTTCAATCAGTGTGTACTTTCCGGCGTAGGCGTTGACGTTGACATTCTTTTTATTTTTCAACTCTTCATAAATTTTATTCTTCTTCACCTGAGCCACTTTCAGTCGTGCGATGTCTACATTTCTTTTGATGCTCGCGTTCACTTCTTTTGTTGTTTTAAGATTTTTCACCCGTTGTACAATCATGTTTTTCGTGGCGTTGTTCAAATTTGTATACCTGTTCAATGCGGTGCGTGCATAGGCAATGGTCTCTCGCTCTTTGACCACACGTTTCACGGCATTTTTCACACCCGCTTTGAATGGGATACCGTCCTTCTTATTTGCTTTCAATGTGGGTAACATGTTTTTCACCTTTTTAAGGTTACCGGTGATGTTTGTACTTTTTGCTTTTCGAAGCATGTTTCTGATGCTCGCATTGTTGATGCCACGTTTTTTGTACAAGTTTTGTTTACGAAGGTTGACATTTCCTGGGAGTGCCTCCGCTTTGACGGCGTTTCGTTGTCCTTTGAGGGTATCATCAATCTTCTTACAAATTTCCCCCTTCTTTTCCCCTTTGACTTGAATGCCCAACACTTTCGCGATACTTTTTATTTCAGTGACAGCGTAATCTTTGCACATTTTTTTACCAATCACCAAATTTGTCACCGCCGCATTGGCGTCAAAGTTGGCCACATTTCTCTTTTTCTTTTTCGCGACAGTTCGCGGTTTCGCATTCATTGTTGGGGCGTTGGGTTGGGTGATGTAGTTTTTGATAATTTGTTTGGCGGTTTCATAGTTTCCTTTTACTGCACTGATTGTTTTCCCTCGAACCTTGACGACCCCTTTCCCAGAGATGCTATAGATGACGGGTTGACCAAATCGTTTGAATTCATAAAAGGCATTTTTTGATTTTTTACCACGAAGATTTTCCCCACTGGCATTCCCATAGAAATCGTATTCATTCACAAATGGGTCAACTTTTCTTCGAGTCACACTCACTTTATTTGTGACAAACCCATGCTTTTGGCGAAGATAGGCATTCATTTTCGCCGAGTTGAATTGTTTGGGGATTTCGAATTTCCCCTCGACATAGGAAAATTCCAAAGTTTTATCAATCATAGTTTGACCTGCGAGGTATCGGTTGAGCACGTGATTCGCCACCTTGTACGGTGTGTCCTCTTTATTCTTGACAAACTGACCTTGAAGAAGCATCAAGTCTTTGTACACTTTCACGATGACAGTGACATCGTTTTCAACGATGAGTTTAAACTGTACGTAGGTCCATGCCGGTACTTTATTTTTAATGGCGGGGTTCACTTTAGGTGTGTAGTTAAAGTTGATGGACCTTTTCAACCCCGTTTGCATTTGTCCATAGTGTGCGGACACTTCCACGACCTTGATGCCATCTTGATTGTCCGGGGATAGGCGCAATTGTTGCACATACTGAACAATGTTTTCGGGGCGGATGATGTTGTTCACTTTTGCGTGGAATAATTGTAGTTC
>CEVZ01005283.1_pt1 | contig 31919 bp, 31 predicted proteins | sample 361371 | NCBI WGS metagenome assembly CEVZ01 (sample SAMEA2620217, study PRJEB7988) | marine metagenome | isolation source: saline water (ENVO:00002010), including
CACTTTCCCCCGTGTTTTAGTTATTTATCTTAAGTAGGTTTGTTAGCTATAAGGAAAGCTTTATAGTCTGATTTTATTTGAGTAGTCCATACCGCATTGCAGATAGCCTGAACATCGGCATCCTCGCCACTGATGTTTGTTTCTACAAGGTTATCACTAGCATCTAATACGCCAGGTGTTAATGTTTTACGATGAAAACTTCTTGTAAGCTCTACACCATCTTCTTTGATGATCGTAGCATTTCTCACTTGTATGTTCCATTTGCCGACTATCTCTATTTTGTCATTCTCTTGTGTTTTTGTAATTGCCATTAGGATTAATCTCCAATTAAAACAGGTTTAGGTATCAGTTTATAGACTTTTAATGGTCTAATCTTGGGTTTGATAAGTAAATGATCCATAGATAGGTCTAGCATTATCCCAATCAGCATATTGCATATACCTATGATTTGCTTGTTGCCATTCAGTTGTTGGATAAGTAAAACCACCAGTTTGATTACTATTAGGTACTAAGTAATGTGATCCACCAACAGCATCACCTGCAGAGGGAGAACTTTCATCTAACCACCAAGTTCCAGTAACTTGTAGAGTTGTGTTTGATGTTGTAAAAGGTAATTGATAAAACCTCATAGTTCCTGTTTTACCATTATCATCTTCTGTTATATTATAATAACAATGAACCAGTTTGCCAATTTTAATATACTTAGCGGTTACACTAGTGATAGTAGTATTAGAACCATTACCATCCATCATTAAACCACTCCATGAGCCTTCTTCATAGTCATCGAGTAGTTCTGATGATCCAGTTGCACCAGTATCAGGACCAGAAGTAGCACTAAAGTCAATACCATGACCATTAGTTCCTATTACTAAATTACCGTCGAGAATATTTAAGTCTTCAGTAATACGTACTTTTTCTGTTGTGCTTCCGTCATTACCAGAAGTACTGGTAAAGAATTGCAATCCTTTAGTTCCACCACCACCTCGCCAATTAATATAAGCATTTGTTCCTTGTGAAGATGCAAATGCAAGAGATCCAACATCACCACCACCAGACGGTCTGTATATTCTTATTGATGGATTATCATCTGTTTTTGCTCTAATATCAAGATTACCTGTAGGTCTAGTAGTATTAATACCAACCCTACCCATGACAAAGGTACAGAAAACACCATCAGAATCTGATATATCTAATGATCTTCTTCCCAGATCAGCCTCTTGAGTATGAATTAGAGCTCCATGTTTTACACTACCATATGCATGTCTAAGTTCTAAACCATACTCATTAGTATAAGGACCAGCAGCTGGGTGGTTCCTCATTGTGAGGTTAGGAGCAGAACTAGTATGTTCAATCGCCAACATTCCATCAGGAGCAGTTGAATTAATGCCGACCTTGCCAACAGAATTTATACGTAATCTCTCCTGAGCGGAATATGAACCATCTGATGTTGTATAGAAACATAAACGACCAGGCATATCATTAGTGCCTGGAGTTCCATCTACTTCAGATCTAATTTCTGCTGTCTGTGGATTCATATCTCCACCATCAGCACCATTAAAGGTAATAACACCTGTTACATCGTTATGTGCTACAATAGTAGAAGAACCATCAGATGTTCCTCTACTCTTACCTAAAGCTATATAAGGATAAGATGAATCATTACTATTTCTAACTATATGTGCAGAAGAAGTTGGACCATCTGTTCCTTCTATTGATAATTTTTGTTGACCACCCCAAACTGATCTTTGAGATGTAGCACCTATTACTATTCTTTGACTAGAATCAACCCTAAACGCTTCACTACCACCAGTTTCTACTGAAACAGTATCAGCACTAGGAAATCTTATTGATGTATTTGAATCTCCAGTATGAATTATCTTATCGTCAATAGCAATATCACCAGTTATAGCACCAACACTTAAGGTTGTAACTATACCACTTGTAATTCTTGTATTACCATCCCCATCTACACGAAATCTCTCAGCTCCACTATTATTATGGATCGTCAATAAGTCATCACTACCACTCCCAGTAGTGATACTATTAATACCAGATATACTTTTCGGATTAATTACAGTCATTTGGGTTCACTTTCCCCCTATTGTTTTACTATTTAGACTACAACGTAGTTGCCATCAACAGTTAAAGTACCGCCAATAGTAACTGGTCCTGCCATTAGGCCTCTAAAGTTTGTACCAATGTAATGAGCTCCAGTTAATTCATTATCATGTATTAACATTCCATTTGATACATAGATACCCTTGAATGAATTACCTAGTCCTACAAGGTCAGGATCGTCCAATGTAGAGGTATTAATACCAGCTGGTGTATTAGTTGTAATACCAATACTATCTGATATAAACTTACCAGCAGATAGTTCAGTTAAATATTTACCACTTCCACGAAATTCTGTTGCACTAACAATACCAGTTAATGTAAATCCACCAGTTCCTGTATAAGTTCCAAAAGGATCTCTCAGTTTGGTGGCATCAATAGTATTATCAGCAGGAGTACCAATACTCACTGCTGATCCCAATGCAATTAAAAATATATTTGAGTCTGAAGTTGGAGGATTTGAAAAAGTTATCTGATCATCTACTACAGTATATGACTCTATCGGTTCCTGTATTACACCACCCAAAGACACTAATAGGGCACTAGCAGATCCAGGCTTAAACGACTGTCCACCAGATGTTAGATTAAATGTGCTAGTAGTACCATTAAATGATCCTTGTAGGTCATCTAATTTAATGTAAGTACCTTGTACTAAACCTCTTCCTATGTATGCCATTTGGGTTCACTTTCCCCCGTGTTTTAGTTATTTATTCAACTACCTGTGTTTCAGGAGTCTCAGGTGCTGATTCTGTAGCTGGTTCTTCTTTTGGAAGTGTTACTCCAGTCTCGGTTAGATACTCAATAGCACCTCTAACCTTATTCAAGAGAGTTGTTTTATTAGTAACCTCTTGTACAAGTTGAGCTTCTTGTTGGACTAGTTGCTTAAGATGTCCTTGTTGTTCTGTCGCTTCAGCCATTTTTCTTATAAAAAAAGTATATGTTGTTTATTATATAGTAAGTTTTTTTAGATGTCAACCGAACTTATTCAGATGCTGGATCTGTTGCTGGATCTGTTGTATTGGTCTTTGCCCATTCCAAATATTCTTGATAATCACTATTAAATGTATCCATAGGAATATAAAGAGGAGGATTAGTTGGTTCTTCTAAATCCTTCTTAAATACCATTGTATTATTACCTGAAGCATCTTTTAAAAATTGATAAAGTGCCATAGTTAAAGCTCCGAACTAAGTGAAAAAACGTGATTAGCATCACTACCAATCCAACTTCTTTGTCCTAAACTAGTAAATCCAGCAAAGTCCCAAGTAATTAAGGTTGTGCCCGTAACACCATTTTGCGCTGCACTAGTGTCTGTACTTTGTACATTAACACCTGGCCCTTGGAAGGACAAAGCAGTAGCTGTTCTAGTCCAACTAGGTGAGGCTCTCATAGGTACGTGCATTTTATAAGCAATTCTCATTCTTGTACTCGTATTCATAGAAGATGTCAACTCTGCATTATGAACCTTTTGATAATACCTTTCACAAGCTCTTAAGTCCTGAGCATAAGTTATATGTTCAAATGGTGTCACTTCTGATCCAACTTCTAGTTGAACGCCTGTTATTTCGAATGTTGATCCATTAGTAGTAAACCAAGTAGATGTATTCACTGGTGTTCTTCCTGAACCATTCCAGTTGGCCCATGTATTTAAAGAAGTTCCAGCATCAGTGAAATCAGTACCCCAGTAAGCTGCAATATTTACTTGTAAACCTTCACCAGTATCATTATTAAATGTAAGACCACTATCGCCTGGAATTTTTACCACTACTTTTTTCCAAGTATTAGCTGTTAAAGCAAAACTATACGGGAACATCTTCTCAGTTCCATCTTTACATCTAATATATCCAAAATAAGTCTGAGATATACTTGCCTTTGCCCAGAATGAAAGTGTTAAATAACTTGAACTAGAAAGATAGTTCCAACCTGATTGAGCTATATCTTGTGCTTCTATCTTTTGTTGCATTTGAACATAATTACCAGCTTGAACACTACCTTGATAACCTTGTGCTTGATGATATGAATATCTAAATCCTTCTTCCCAAGGACCAGTATCACTAGAAGTTAGAGCATGTTGTGTACTTACAAGATCAACATTAATTACATTAGTAGTAGCATACCATCTATCACATAGACCATAACCACTAGTATGATCACCAGTTAGTGAAGTGCCACGTTGGGCAATTTTCATAGCCCCATTTATAATCAAATTCTTCGTACCATATGGTTGTGCAGTTGATGGAACAAAATGACTAGCAGTTGTAACACCAGTTATATTAGCATTACCACTTGAATCTATTACTAGTCTATCAGTTCCTAAAGTAGCAAAACTTAATTTATTATCACTATGGTTATAGTAAACCATTCCTTGATATTCACCAGCACCAGAAGTAGCATCTGAGAAGAAAATATTACCATTATTACTACTTCCAGATCTTATTGTTATACCAGTATTTCCTGATGTTGCGACTGTTAAATCATCAGCATTAGAATGTCCTTCAGTACTTGTTCCCATTAATATATGGCCACTACCATTAATCATTAATCTAGTAGCACTATCAGTTACATCATAAAATTCTAATGCTCCATTAACAGTTTGACCGTCAGCAATTCTCCAACTTTGTGTTGTTGCTCCTGTCTTCTCTATTTCTAATCCAATAGTAGAGTTTGCATGTGTAGATAATTTAACCAGATTAGTTCCTGATTGTTGATGAATTTCTAAATTTTGATCTGGATTATCAGTTCCGATGCCGACTTTACCACTTGAGTTGATGCGAACCTTTTCTGAACCACCTTCAATAAATTCAAATTGAGTAGCTTCTAGAGCCATCCCCCTATTATTATCTCTACCACTATTAGTTTCAGAAGCTAAAACAACAGTTGAACCTTCATTTCTAACTAAGAAATTTGTTTCATCTAAAGGTCTTACATGAAATATACTGCTAGGGGTTACACCAACACCAAATAAACCTGTTGATGTGATGCGAACTCTTTCTGAACCACCAGTTTCTGCTGTAATTGTATCAGCAGCAGGGAATCTTATTGCAGTATTAGTATCTCCACTATGAATTATCTTATCTGCTATTGATACATCAGCACCAAAAGTAGAAACACCTGCATTTACATTTAATCCACCAGCAGCAATAGTAACACCAGTACCAAGTACATTTATACCCTTTCTCGCAGTTATTAAACCAACAGAATCTACATTAGTTACATCTTCATAAGTTAATACACCACCAACAGTAACATTTCCACCAAATGATCCTATACCACTGAATATACCATTAGTAGCAGTAACAGTTCCAACAACATTTAAGTTATGCAGTAAAACTGTGTTCGTTGAACCAATACCAGCGTTTGTAACCTTTGTAAATGCCATTTTATCTTTTTACCTATTTATTCAGATACCCACAACTGTGGCATTCTTAAAGCCGCCATTCCTGCCATCAGTATTAACAAGTTTTGCGTCTGCTGTTGATTTGTTTACGTAAGTTTTTTTCTTAGAAAAATCTTCAGACCAACTTGAGCCACCAGTCCAATAGACATCGCCTGGTGTTATTGCTGCTGGTCTTTTAATGTAATATGGCATCGGTTTTAGTTATGTATAGTTATTTATGTAGACTAATAAGGTAAACCAGATATATTAGATGGATCTGGATCTTGATTCTTGGCCTGAGTTATTTGACTCTCCAGAAGATTATCTAATTGTTCTTTAACTCTTTCTTCTATTGTCTTAGTATCCGCTGCACCACTAGGATTATCTGAACCATAAACAGTTTCCTTTTCCTTAATTTTATTTTCATACCAAGTTTTCAGAGTGGTTTCATTTAAATCTGCCCATGCAATTGGAGAACCGCCTGGAGGATCTAATACCACAACATTTTTAAATTTTGCCTTATAATCGACACCTGTATCAGTTTTAGTAGCAGTCCAATTTACGATAATTTCATCGACAATACCGCTGTTATTTCTGAAACAGTTAGAAATTGAGTAAGAATAAGTTGTTGCCATGATTCGTTATTAATAGTACACGATAGGTTCTGCGCCATTATCACCACAAACCCAGCGAATATGGTACATTGTTTGACAATAGTTAGTCAAGCCTGTTCCTTGAATTCTAAACGTTGCTCTCATAGAAGAACCACTTCCTGAAGTAGATATTGTAGGAATAAATTTATCATTATTATTTTCTACCTTATCATAGGGATTAGTAACACCTGTGCCAAAATTATTATTACCATTTCTCTGTACTCTATACGCAACTTTCTGTCTACCATAAGTACCAGATGTTATCTGACTAAAGTAACAAGTAACTTCAACCCATATACCAAAGTTAGTTGAACCTTTAATTGAGAACAAGTCCCATGTAGGATGACTTGTTCCTACATTTAATACCGTCGTCCAAAAATCACCAGATTTATTATTTGTTCCACCATCTGATTGGAAGAACTTAGGCAGTGAGTCAGAGCCAGGGGTATAACTGTCCATCTGTGCCCCAGAACAATGTCCACCACTCTGTATTAAAGATCCATAAGAATCTATTCTCATAGACTCTTTTGCTGAAGAGTCACCATCACGAGTAGTACCAAAAGTTAGTCTTCCAGGCATATCATTAGAACCTGGCGTTGCATCAATATGACATTGAATTTGTGCTGCAGAAGAATTACTATCAGTACCATCAGAACCATAAAATCTTATAGTTCCCATATTATCACCATTTGATAATACTCCAGTGCCTGGCGTTGCTGAACCACTCCTTGTCTTATGGAATAATAAGCAAGGTCCATTAGAATTAGCAGTATGTCTTCCTATTGAAATTCCACCTGTATGATTATCAGCGTTTACTTGAACTAAATGTGCAAAACCGTCAGGTGAGCTGTCAGCAGTAGTACCAACTAGTACACTACCACTATCAAGAATAGTCATTCTTGATTCAGCTAGTGTTGCTTCACCACTATCATTAGCAGCATCTAATAAGAAATGTAATTTACCTCTTGAATAACCAGAACCTGTTCCTTCAGCAACAATAGCTATTTTATTTCTTGCTGCATATCCCTCTGTATCAAAACCTAATCCAACAGCATAGGAAGCGACATGATTTGCTCCACCTATTGTTTGAACTATATGAACACCAGTTGTTGTATCTGTTTCTCTTAAACTAAATATTTTCGATCCATCACTTCTACCAATCATCACGTTACCACTTGAGTCGATGCGAAGCCTTTCTACTAATGTAGTCGTCCCATCTGTCATGGTTGAGAACGTCAACCTTGTAGGTGCATCTCCAGACAGGAAGTCACCATCAGCATCACAAGAGATGCCACCAACTTGTAACCAATTTCCACTATTGATATTTGTATCGTTACTATAGAAACGAATTCCACCTATTCCATTACCATCAGCAACTGTTGTATCATCTCTTGCACTACACACATAACCATCAAGATATAAACGAGAAGAACTAAAAGCATCATAAGGATCAGTTGTTCCTACATATAAATCACCACCTGATGTGATGCGGAGCCTCTCTGTTGGAGTAGATGCACCATCAGCAGTTGTATAGAAAACCAATCTACCAGGCATATCATTCTCACCTGGCGTTCCATCAACATATGAAGCAATCTTTGAACCCATAGTATTGATATTAGTGCCATCATCACCACTAAATGTGATTCTTCCCAATTCATCACCACTCTGAACTATAGTGTTTGATCCTACAGTTGCATTACGAGACTTACCAAAGAAAATTCCAGTACCAGCAGCATTAGCACTATGTCTTACGAATGCTGCAGCTGCAGTACTATCTGTAGCTTTTATTATAAGTTTAGGAACTTCTCCGTCTGATACTGAATCTATATCAGTAGTACCGATTAATAAACGGCCGCTACTATCCAGACGCATTCTTTCTGCGTTATTTGTAGCAAACGTCATATTGGTATTGCTACCATTCCACAAAAATGCATCTTCAACACTACTAACACCTAACGAAAATCCATTATTAACACTATCTGAATTGGTCATTATAACCCCATCTAGGGTTCCACTATCTCCTCTAGTAATACCTAAACTGGATCCATTATAAGTAAGATTCGCCTCACCTGCAATTGCATTTGAACCTGTGACAGTAACTACTGTATTATTAGTTGATCCTGTAAGTCCTACTATTCCCGTTAAGTTTGCACCTGAACCAACAAAACTTGTTGCAGTACATACTCCAGTTGCAAATACATCTCCATCAGGACTTAAAGTTATACCAGCTCCTACTGATGTAATACCAGAAACATTAATAGTTTCAGCATCTATAAAGTTTGTTTGACCAACACCTGTACAATTTGATACGTCACCACGATAACTCGTAGCAGTTACAATACCAGTATAATATCCATCTCCATCAGGACTTAAAGTTATACCTGTCCCTATCTTAGTATCTTGAGTTGTAGTTACACCAGTTAAAGATATACCTGTGGCTATACCAATACTGCCAATCTTTGTCAGTGCCATATTAAGTTATCTCCATAATAGTAAGAGCGGCATCAATACTATTGTTTGTATCACTATCTAACGTTATTGTATCATTCGTCTCTAAAACTACCTTATTTCCTTGCATAAATTCCAAAGATGACCCCTGTGGAACAGGAGCATTCTTAAGTATCTTAATATCCTCTGCAGAAGCTCTTGTAATACCAACCCCTACATTACACCCAGCACCTGAAGTATTAGCAAGTGTAATACCAATCACAACCGTTGTTGTAGAAGAAGGACATGTGTAGATACCTACTGTGGTAACTCCAACATTCGCTTTTGTTTTTAATTTAAAAGTGTTAGCCATTTGTTATTATCCTAGAGCAATTGCAAGAGCAGTAGCATCGCCAGATGCAGAAGTTAATATATCCACCCCAGCTATTTTAATAGATCTGTCACTATTTATATCACCTATTACATCCAATACAAATTGAGGATTAGCAGAACTGATACCAACTCTAGTTGAGTTACCAATTCCTTGAGCAATCATCATTGTTGCTGCAGTACCCACATGGAATAATGACTGAACTGTAGCAATACCAGATACATTGATGTTTCTAGAATTCAATTCATCGTAGGTTAAATCACCTGCAATGTCAACATTACTACCAAAATAAGCATAACCAGTAACTGTTAATGCACCACCAACTGTTGCAGCAGCACCAACATTCAGATCTCCAGTAAGTGTAGTTCCACGACCAACTCGTAAATCTTTTGTTATTGTTGCTCCAATAGAAACACTCAAGTCTTTAGATGATAAAGCTTGAACTGTACTGAAACCAGATACTACATTTAATGATGTAGCATTAGCATAACCAAGTGTAGAGAATCCAGTGACTGTTGCATCAGTAGCAGTCATTGTGGTAACACCAACTGCACCAGCAGTGACGATACCTACAAAGTTACCTACCCAACTGTCAACCTGACTGTCAGACTTTATTTTCCCTCGGACATCCAAAGTTGCCGTTGGAACTGTCGTACCAATGGCGACTCTATTATTCGCTGAATCGACAAAGAGGGTATTTGTGTCTACCTCTAAGCCGTTTTTTACGACAAAATTCTTGTTAACTGCCATCGGGTTTCACTCTCCACCCTTTTCTTTTTATTTATACGGAACCAACGCTAAGGGCTCCAGCGTTAGAAACTGTGACTCTAAATTTGGTTCCATTTGGTGATGTTAAAATTAAACCTTGACTACTACTTTGACCTGCCTTTAAGTCACCAGCAACATCTAATTCATATGCAGGAGAATTAGAATTTATACCAACCTTACCAGTTGGACCAATAATCATCCTAGTCTCAAGTCCAGCAGTAGCATTTTGAGCAGTCTGTAATAATATGGAACCATTATCTTTATTGCTTGTATCATGAGCACTTTGAATTACAACCTGTCCAACTGGATTTGTACCCCAATCTCCTCTAACTACAGTAATAGTTTGTGCATCACCCGTTCTATTCGATCTACCAATATAAGCTGCTGGAGCTTGATTGGTTGCAAACATTTGAATGAATGGATTATCACCTTGAGTATAAACGTTACCAAAGCAAGTAGCTCCTGTACTAATAGTAGATAATCTTTCTGTTCCGTCTTCATATAATTTAACAGGGCCACCATTTACTGCATGAATCAGATTTGCATTATTAGCACCATTTACTATATGCAAATGATCACTAGCAATATGTAAGGTTCCACTAGAGTTTGTAATATATGAGGCACCATTATGATATACTTGGAAATCATCATCATCGCCAAGTGTAATTCTAGCATCAGATGAACTACTACTATCAGCTAAATCTAGATTTCCAGTAGCAACAAATCTACCCGTTAGTTGGGCGCCCCAACTAGTAGTAGTTAACTTCGTACTTCCAGCATGATTAAGAACAACGCTAGAGTTATTATTAAAAACTGCACCAGTATTACCACTAGTATCTGTTATTAAAACAGTATTTGCACCTTGAAGATATAAATGTCCACCAGTGTTCTTAACATAACTTGCGCTACCGTCATGGTATATGGAAAGGTCTGCACTATTACCGAAGGTTGCTTTTGAACCATCATAAAATTCAAGTTTATTCTGACTTTCATTCCATAATGCAGAAGTAATACCAGCATTTGCACCAACAAAGTGAACATCACCAACAAATCTTGAAATACCATCAACATCAAATTGTTTAGTTGGAGCAGTTGAATTAATGCCAACATATCCTGATGAATTAATGCGAAGTGCTTCATCAGAATTTGTATGTAATCTTAAAGAATTAGTACCATGATCATACTCAATAGAACCAGCAAATTGTCCATCACCACTTGTTGCATCAGAGAAATATATATTACCTGTGCTGCTATTTCCAGAACGAATAGTAATTCCACCTATACCAGAATCTGCAATCGTTAAGTTATCAGCATGTGAATGGCCAGGATCAGTTGTACCTAATAATATTCTACCTGAAGAATCGACACGAAATCTTTCTGTACCTGCTGTTTGTACTGACCATGTAGAATTCTGAGGGAATCTAATTCCAGTATTTCCATCTCCATCATGGAGTATTTTATCAGCTACATAAACAATATCCTTAAAGGTAGAAATACCAGATACAACCATATTATCTACATCTAAATTCTCTTCACCAGAAGCATCAAATACAGTACCAAATCGTTTCCAAGAATTATCTGTTGCAAATATCCAACCAGCATAACCACCAGACTCTGGTTTTGTACTAAAGACAATATCACCAGCAGTTCCTCCTGTTGTTGGAGTAGAAATTCCTACTGTTATTTTTCTTGCAACTTTAGCATCACCTTGAATTGATAATGAAGTTGTTTCAATACCATCAGATGCTGTTGAAGTAATTTTATTAGTGAATACTACAGGACTATTAAATTCAGATAAAGCATCTTTGTTTGATCCACCACTGACATTAATAGAATCAGTATATGTAGTATCAATACCCTTCTCTTCACCAGTTACAGTTGTAATAGGTGCATCAAATATTTCTTCCTCACCTGTTGTACCCTTAATAACTTTATTTCCGATGAAATACTCACCATTATCATTTAAACCTGTATAGTAGTTCTGACCACCATTTCTCTTCTGAGTCTGTCCAAGTTTTCTATCTTCTGTAGATATACCTTAGTTTGTTTCTCAGGTAGAGCAACGGAATAGTTACCTTGACCAAAACCAACATACTCAAATGTCTGGTTAGCAGCACGTATAAGTGAATTTCTTCTAAGTTCTACAGGAACAACTTTAACTTTTCTAATAATAGTTCCAGAATCATGATTGGTAGACTTACTTCCAAATACACCCCTGAATACAGAGTTAATAGAAGTATTCTTAATCCTCATCATTTCATCGTTGACCATAATATAGTCACCAATATTAAATCCACTTGCAGTAGCATTAGTAATACTGATAGAAGATGAAGTTGATGTTATACCAGCCGATAATGTGGTACTAATACCAACATATAGACTATTCATTCTACTTCCAATCTTCTCATCATCAGCAGTAATACCACCATCAGCTGATGAATATCCAGAAGGGAAGGCAAATAAATCACCAGTTAAAGTTGGAGCAGCAACTGTTGATATACCCAAATTAACTTGGAACTTCGTTAGACTTTCCTTCTCTTTAACTATAAACTCACCTTGATAAACTGTTTGACCAGCACCCACAAGTTTAATCTTAGAACCAGCAAGTAATCCATGAGCGGTTATACCCGTTCCAACTGTTGCAATACCAGTATTAACATCATAATTTAATGAAGTAACACCTATAGCAGGACCAACAACAGATAGAGATGAGTTAGACATTGCAGTTCCAACTACAACATTATTACTACTACCTCCTAAAGATCTACCATAATCAATAACTTCAGTAGATGCAAAACATACTTTCTTAGCACTAGGAACCTCTGTAACCTTAAAGAGATTATTCAATTTGGAGTTAGTATCAGAAGAAATACCAGCAATCTGAATAACTTGACCAACACCCTCATAAACACTAGTTACTGTTAAAATACCAGAAACATATCCAGCCTGTGTGGTAATACCAGTAACCTCAAGAGAGTTACCAATACCATATGCACCACCACCATTTACAATAGTAACAGCAGTAATTTGACCTTCATTATTAATAACAACATTCGCTGAAGCACCACTACCCGATGTACTACCTAAACCAACACCTACAAGTTTAGCACCATAAAGTGTTGTAGCAGAACCAGAACCATATTTCCAACCAGCAGATTGAATACCAACGCCTATAACAGAACTTAAACTATGTTCTCTTTCTAGATATGCAGTATGAGCAAGACCAGCACCATTATCAGAAACTATACTAGTAATACCAACACTTAAACCATTCTCAAGTAAGAACTTATGACTAGTATCCTTAGTAATACTCTTACCTAAGTCATTAGATACAACTTTACCTATAGTCTTAGATACAGCATGACTTAATCCAATATCAGGATCAGATGATGGATTATCCCTATCAACCTGTGGATATAAATCCTTAACTGGTTGACTAAACTTATACCCTGTAAATGGAGATACACTTGGTTTTACATCATAATGTAATGTAGTTAAGTGATAAACACCATCTTGTTCTCCAGTAATATGTTTCTTAACCTCTTCCGATCTATAAACGTAGAAACTTCTCTTAGTCTCATTCTTCTCAAAGTTTGCAAGATTATCTACAGTTCTTGTCTGAGCATCTAAAGTAGATGTGCCTGGATTAACACTTAATGAATATTGGAAACCTCTATCACTAGTGATACCAATAACTGAATATCTACCATTGAAACCAGAACTACCTATACCAGTGGCATTATTTGAAGAAGTAATCTTATTAACATTAACAACTGCACCAACCTCTAGATTATGAGGTTCCTCTGTCATAACAGTGGCAACATTACTATTCCAATTTGCCTCATTAATGAAGTGGAAATTTCTTTGATCATCAATGTTTGTTAATGATGTAGCAGTTATTTCTGCATTACTAGAACCTGTAGTATCATTAGTCTCTTGAATAACATAACCTTCTATTGGAGGTCTTGCAGTTGTGATACCAGCAGGAATAACATACCTAAACTTATAGATAGAGTCTTCAATACCTCTAGAACTATCAATTCTAGTAAAGTATGTCTTAGGTGTATTTGTTCCTAATGCTGTTGTACCTACACCAATGATAGTAGGATATATCTCATTATCAATAGTTTCATTAGATACATTTACATACCAATTCTTATTTGGAATATCAAATTGAATAGGATGTCCAATATCACCAGACCTCTTATCAGATACTCTACTTACAACAGTTAATTCTCCACCAGTATTATTAATAGTAAGAGCAGTTCCATCTAATGCATCATTTAAAGTTCTTGCAACTTTAAGATCATTTGAATTTAATCCACTTACAATAGCAAAATAAACTGTATCTTCCTCTAAACCATCAGGCAAGAAACCATTATCAGCAAAAATACGAACAGATTCACCATCAATTAAATTATGATCTGTCTTAAACGAAATAACATTAGAACTAATACTAGTTACACCAACGTTATTATCAACAATATATCTCTTTTCTCCTGTATTAGTAGTGATGCCAGTAGCAGTAGGCATTACTATTCTGGATTGGAAGTCTCCTTCATTACCATTAACATTCAATTGAACTTTTAATCTATCATTAAGATTAGCACCAAACCTGTATCCATCTACAATATATGGAGGTGGGGCATCTTGGTTTGTATAATCCTCAAAATATAGTCTCGTAACAGTTCCTACACCAATAGTTTTATCTACATCAATTGGTAAATAATCAACATTTGCAGTTCCGTCTGTAATTTCTTGTGGCGGAATAAGATGTGTAATATATGCAGAGTTATCTGGACCTAAAGAAGTTTTCTTAAATCCTTCAGACATTAAAGCATTCTCACCAAAGTTAGCATTACAATTGGATAGAGAAAGTTCAGCACCACTATCAGCTACGTACTGGTTTTTATGTCCAATAGCAAAAACTGATACAACCTGAGCAATAGCGTCATTTGACACTTTAACATGAGAGTTCTCATATGCTGGTTTATATACAGATTCTGGATCTAAGTGCAAGTTGTTTACACTTGTATAATCATCATACTGTCCAGATGTTGTATTATATCGAACAAATGCCTTATCATCCTTCTGAAGGCCTGTACCAGTAAACTGAGCCATCAGTCCACTCTTAAATCCAGTAACCTTAGTACCATCTAAAAGGATACCATTCATACCAAATACAGATCTCTTAGATAGATTAAAGAGATATGGAGAAGCAGAATTGACAGTATCAATCTCTACGTTAACACTAGCACTAGTAATAGTAGGTAATGGATTATTAGGAGCAGCACTAACTACATACTTGAACTGTGTATTTGATACAACTTCAGATACAACATGAATTCCATCATATCCAGATGTACTAATACCAGAAATACGAATAGGAGTATCAATAGAAAGATCAGTTAAACTATTCTCCATGTCAACTGTAATAGTTGTACCAGAAGAAGCACCATCACCTGCCTTAATAGATGATATACCAACTTGCTGTCCTTTAGAACCAACAATACGATATTCTTCTACTCTTGTCTGGAAATCCATACTTCCAGATGGGAAGTCTGGTTCAATAGGTCTACCAGTACCAGCATCATAAACATCACCAACCTTCTGATAGTACATATCAAGGTCAGTAGATGTAGAACTGACATTTAAGAAACTATCATTAATAGATACAGCATTAGCACCATCAGCAAACTCGAAACAAGTTAACTTATGGTGAGAGAAACTAGGAGTATATAAGTTTGAAGTGTAATCTTTATATACGTTTCCTGCTGGATCTCCATCAAATATAGTAAATGAGGAAATATAACAAGCACCAGTTAGACGGAATATTGCACTTGGTTCTATTAGATCATTTTCTGGATCAGGTACATACTTAGGTCTTACTTTTGTTTTACGAAGATCTTTACCAACAATGGATGTACCTCTAGGAATTATTATACCACCACGAACACTATTCAATTTATATAACTCGTTATCTGCAGCAGTTAAATCAAAATTACTACCTAAACCAAATGGACTTAATGTCTGGTTACTATTACCAAACCTAGTATAATACTTAGCCGTACTACCAGAATCATAAGGTATATAGCCTGGTCTATTATCTACGTAGTGAGTTCCTGCAGCAAGAATGATTGTAGTTAAATCAAACTTATCATTTCTTTGTCCCGATACATAAGAGAACCTTGAAGCTTCAATAAGAGCTCTTTGTATTGTCTTAAACGGTCTAGTCTGAGAGTTACCTTGGTTCTCAATACTATCAGTCGCATCAAGTTCATTAGGGTCAACATATATTACGTTACCCTGAATATTCTTGAGAAAATTTTCTAATCTTGAAAGAGGCATCTTATTTTTCTCTGATTACAGATTCTGTATAGTTTTATTTATTCATGCAGGCATTAAGGCCTACTATACCAAAAGGATAATACAAATCTTTCTGCACCTCCAACTTCACTTACATAATGTAGATGTTGGTGGTTAGAAAATATAATCAATTTGCCTGGTTCTGGTTTAATTTCTATATCTTCAAAACATGTAGAACCACCCGTAAAATCATCATTTAAGTAAAGCATTGCAGCGAATACATCTGGTTCATGCACATTATTATCATCAATATGAGGTTTCATGAAAGTACCAATAGGCCATCTCACTACTCCAACATATTGTAACTTTATATCTTCATCAAAAGTTTTACACCTTTTAGTTACATCATTTATTACATTACTAAAAAGTTCATCCTTTGAATTAGTAAGATCTACTGGATCAACATTACCACCCAAATATTTGGCGCCATAATTAGCATCAAATTCAAATTTTGGTATCTCTGGATATTTAGATAAACTCTCATTCGGGTTTGAATGAGTCACAGTTTCAAGAAAACTATCTTTCTTATCGTATAGGTCTATAAAAGGTTTACAAAGAGAAGGATCTAAAAAGTCATCTTGAACATAAATCAATTTTGTCATTTAGTAATAGTATTAGGTGGGCCAGCAAATCGAGGGTCTTTGGTGTTTTTCTCTTCAGAGTCTACTTTATTAGGATCATAATTTGGATCTGGATAATCTTCCCAACCATCACCCTCATATTCAGTAATTAAAGGATTAATATCTTTTCTTTCACCATATACATGATAGAAACAATCGATAGGTTTATCGTCTGCTTCCTTTAAAAGTATCCATTCATTAGTAAAAGCTACAACATTAATATGGAAATGTCTTGTTCCAATGGGTTGTATTTGTACAGTAATACTCTCTTCATGTACTAAATCCTTCCAATAATATGGTAACATAATTTTATTAGAATTCTTTAGTCTTCCTCTATAATATACAGCAACTTCTGGGCCCTCGATACAGGCATGGCGAAGTCTATGACCTTTACCTTTAGTAGGATGTTCTAGATCAAATGGTTTCGGTGAAGCATCTGCAGCAGCAAATCTAGCAGCAAGTTTACCTTTATTACCACAATCTACTGCACCACTAAAAAATGCATCACCTTGTACACGTAATACATCAACACCAGCACAGCCAGGCATTAAAGATAAAGTATTTGCAGTCTTAGGATTACCAACCATAAGAGTATTGCCATCAACTTGCATTGATAAAGCAGTTTCTAACTCTTCTTGTAAATTCCAAGGTGCTTGTTCAGCTCCAGTTGGGCCAATATTTAAGACAGCTGTTGGATTTGGAGCAGCAATTGGTTTTCCAAAGAAAACAGGACCATTAGCAACTAATGTTCCATTAGCAGTTGTATCAGGTGGTTTAAAGGATACATCATCTCCTCCAATGTTTATCTTATCACAATGTAGTCTAGAAATTTCCATTAGTTACTAATCGCCTCCGCTAATCCTTGTGCTAAATTGACCATTGCATGTTTAGGAGCTATAGATCCAAACATAAAATCAGCAAAACCAGAAGCCATTGCAAATCCATATCTTAGATCCATAAAACCAACTGCAACAATACTAACAGTATTACTTCCTCTAATAGAAACTTTCTCACCTTGAAGTCTTATATCTGGTGATTTAATTTGAGCAAGTTTACAACAGTCTACATTAAAATTACCATCTTGTCCACCACCTTGAGCATAAGCTCTAATATTTTTAGCTTCTAATATTATATCACCATCTTCTGCAATTAAATGTATATCGCCACGTTTAGCAACAATAAGTTTTGCTTTTTCTGGAGGTTCCCCTTCATTATCAGCACCTCTTACCTTTAAACCTTCACCAAGCCATTCTGTTGAACAGCCAGGAACTGTCATTTGATGACTAGCACGGCCAGGTCCATCTTCTTTAGTAGCACCTGTACCAGAATAAAAACCCATCTGAGTTCTCTCTAGGGTATTAACTTCCCATAATGTCATACCATGAAGAGTAGATTGACCACTCTGGTAAGTATGTCTTATACCAGCTTGTTTCCAAAAAAGTTTACCGTCTTTCGGTTTACTTCCTATGTCACTAATTTCTCCTTTTGTCATAGTTAATTCCTATTGTTGTACACAATCAATAACAGTAACGATCTCAATATTCTTAGGTAGTTGTGCAAGTGTCTTCTTAGCATCACCAACCTTAGTAAATTTGAGAACAGGTAACAGTCTTCCACCAACTCCAGTGTCACTATTTATTCTAACCTCTGGCAAACTTGTAAATCCAGAACCACCCTTAGTAACTTTTGCACCAACGATAAATCCATCTTGAATATCAAGTTCTACTTCTGCACCACCTGTACCTCCACCTGCACCAGCACCTGTACCTCCACCTGCACCAGCACCTGTACCATCTGTACCAGCAGGGCCTGTTCCACCTTCCGAAACAACAGTAGCTGTATCATTCGGACTATAACCAAATCCTGAATTTTTTACTTTAACTTTTCCAAGTGAAGTGAGATATGATGTTTCACCATCATAAGATTCATCTGGATTTGGTTTTACTTCTTTAGTAGTTACCTGACCAAAAGTAGGAGAAGTAGGATCAATATCCAATTCACTTCGAACAGTATTGGGTAAGAATGCTGATCCAGAATCTACTATTACAACATCAGTAACACCCATTTCTAATCCATTTGGATCTGGAACGTATATTCTCTCCTTTTCAACTTCTACTCTCATATCACCCATTCCACCAGCACCACCTTCACCACTTGTACCTTGAGAATTTAATTGGGTTTTTAAACAAGTAATAGCTACTTGAGCATCATTATTACCAGATTGTATTGTTACTACATCGCCAATTTTATAACCAGTTCCAGCATTAGCAACAAGTACAGTATCAACCTTACCATCAATACTATCATAACTAAGAGTTAATCCAGTTCCTGATCCACCAGATGTAGGAACACTAACACCACCACTAGTTGGAGGTCTAATAGAAGTAATTGTAAATCTTGCTGGAGTTCCCTCAGTATCCATAGGATCTAATAAAGACTTTAATGGAATTTCAAGTATATCCCCAACTTTATAATTAGAACCTTTTTTATTAATTGTAACAGATTGAACAGCACCCGTATAAGGTGCAAGTTCTGTTATACCATCTGTACCCAATTTTACTGGGCCAGGCACAAGAGTATAATCAACAGTTAATCCAGTTCCTGTGCCAGGAGCTGAAAATTCTCCAAGAGGAACCTGTTTTACAGGAACATTGGTTCCAGAAGCACCATAATTTGAACCAACTTGCGTTAAAGGTGAAATAGTTATAACAGCACCTCCTGTACCTCTAACTTGTATTCCACCATAATCCGAACCAGCATTTACAATATTCAAACAATCTGAGATTGGTATACCAGTTGATAATGAAACACTTGGAGCAGCAGATTCAGTAGAAGATGGCCCTGTTCCCATATTACCATCCTTATCCCAATGATCACTTGACAATTCTCCACTTGGGCCAGGTTCATAATAATGATCTACTTTATCGCCATTAGGTAGTGTTATTGTATTATCTTGAATAGGACTTTTACCTCCACAAGTAATAGAAAACTCACCCAAAACTAAAGGAGTATCACCAACCAATAAAGGAATACCACCTTCTCCACCAACAGTTAAATTACCACAAGAATCATTACTGAGTTGAGTTCCACCTTGACCACCAGCTACAACTGGCAAACCACCAGTTGCACAAGCTTTCAATGGTCCTGCATTGGTATTCATATCCCTTCCATCAGTCAAAGTTACAGTAGTTCCACCAGTACCTCCAACAGTTATAGGACAACCATCTTCACTGAATAATGGAACTCCACCTGCAGCATTAACACGCACACTTGAATTATCTATAGCTGAAACTGGGCCCATCTCTGGATATGCAGAACTACCATATCCATTATCACAACTATCTACAAAACTAAGTGCTGGTGGACTCTTGAATCCAAAACCACTATTTAAAATTGAAGCACCAATAAGTTGACCTGATGCATTAATAACAGACTTAGCAGTTAGGCCTTTTCCACCACCACCCATAAAGTCTATCTTAGGAGGACCACACTGTAAAATATTAGTATCACAATTTGGTGCTTTTGTTCCAGCAGAACTAGGAAGATTTAATCTTGACAAAGCTGCCTTTGCCATTATTCCTCTCATATCATCAGTAACACCACTAAAAGTTCCATTCCTAGTACTGAAAGTAGTAGGTGGTGGACATTTAATACCATCACATTCAAGGATTTCTTCTGCCATATCAGCAAACATCAATCCTTTATCAAATAGGTCACTAGGCATACCACCTTGACCACCTATAGCTCCACCAGTAATATTTCCTAACGAACCAAACATATCACCCATCTGACTATCTAATATACTACCAACTTGTCCAAACATATCACCTAAGAAATCCTCAACAGCACACTGAGGAATATCTAAAGCTTGTTCAGCTAAATTGGATATACTTTCTCCTAGATAATCAAGCATTCCATCTTGTATCTTCTCAAAATTGCAGAACATAACATCAATAAGATTTTGAGATGCTTGTCCTGTAGCACCTTGTAGAGTTTTAGGTGTCTTATCTTGCAATTCAGTTTTTAACTTACCTAATGTATCCTGAACCGCATATGCTCTTGTCCTTCTTATTATAGCCGTAGTTGCATCATGTACTTTACCTACCACTAATTTAGTTTCCTCTGCCATATTGAAAGTTGTTCCAAAGACAGGATCAAGATGTTTATCATATTCTGCAATAGCTTTAAGAGCTTGAATTTTATCTTTAAACTCACCCAAAGCTAGTTTCATTCTACCAACTTCATTACCTTCACAAGGAACTCTATTTTGTATTTTATTGTCACTTGCAGTAGAAACCGCCTTATCAGCTAATGACTTAAATGCATTAGACATTGTTCTCATAACTGGACTCTGTGCTACACTATTCTCATTAATCTGAGTAGGGCCCATCTTTTGAACTACGGCAGGAGGAGTCCAAGGTACAAAATCAACTTGGTTCTTTTTATTGAACATTGATTCAGTAACTTCATCTGCCAAATATTCCTGTTTATATAAAGTTCCAAATACTATTGGTTGTTGAGCATCTTCACCATCCGCAAAAAATCCAACGACAACTTCTCCACCTTGATACTCCATAGTTCTACCTTGACCACCTGTGGTACTTTCACCAGCAGGAAGGAGAACATGAGCTAAAGGCAAATCTTCATCAGGAAGATCATCAGCATTATCATGGTATCCAACAATACGGACACGACAACGCCAAGTATAAATGTCTTCACCTGTCTTAGTACGATAGGCTTCTGTACAATTATACCACTTCCCTTTTTCTGGATCAGTCACTTGACCAATCCACCATATCATTGGATCTCTTCCGAAAAAATTCTGAGCCATATTACTTAGTCGTCATATATTAGACATTCTGGTTCGTCTGGATGTTGATCACAAAATAGTTCAATAGCATTAGGATCATGATGATCTCCTGCATCAATCTCCTCTTTATGATGTTCTACATATTCCTCTAGATCATGTAATTCATCCTTAATATGCCTTCTAGCAGCAGGATTAGTCTGAGGATCGTCTAGGATCTCTTTATCCTTTTTAATGTGGTCTTCTATACTTTTCATATTTTTAAAAGCAATAGTGTAACTATTTAACAGTAAAAGTATCACGAATTAGTGATAATTGTGTCAGGGCTTTACCATCACCAATGACATGTTTTAATCCCTCAATAAGGTATACACCACTAGGATCATTACTATTTTTGTCTCCAAGTTTTCTTGGTTGATCTGGATTTTCAGGTTCTGGTATAGGAAACTGAAGTTCAACTGTTTTTCCTGCCCTTAATGTAGGATTAAAAGGAACTACAGCTTCAAACGTACTTGAAAACAATAGATTGGTTCTAGCATAAGATTTATTCTGATATTTGGCAAGATCTTGTTGTTTCTCTGTTGCCGATTCATCACCATCCACTTTCTTTGAATCTTTTTGCAGAGCACCAGTATCAAGTATTCTAAACATTAATTTAGTAGGTTTTTCTTCCAATCCTTTAGGCAAAACTGGTGGTTTTTCTAAACCAAGATCTGATATTTTAAAATCGTCTACTGTCTTTATATGTGTTTCTAAATCAACATAGATTGTCTTATTAGCATACATTCCTCTTCTCAAATCCAAAATAGTATCAGTACTAGTATTACCCTTTGCATCAATTAATTTATCAGCAGCTTCATAAGGTAATTCTATTTTAGGAAATATATGACCTTTCTCAGGTTTCACCGATAATAATGTCTCTATTGATTTGAAATGATATCCATCCAAATCTTCCCAGAATAAAAATCCAAAACTTTCACCTTCTTCAGCCTCTACAGCAGCTTTAGGTTGCAACCACTGAACTATATCAAGAGGTCTTTTAAAGTTACCGACAAAAGAATATTTGTTTGATGTACTTTCCTCATCTACTGTTTTAGACGTTTGAATGCCTTTAACATCTGTAGTCATTATATCCTTAACATGATCTGAAATATTTCCACTAAACTTTTTACTTATCTTTGCAGTCTCATTAACTAAAAGTTCTTCAGGAATACACTGTAAAGTAGCTCCTTGTCCTTGATTATTTGTCTGAACATTTGTAACTCCATTAACAATCATCTTATGTTCTGATGTTATCTCAAAATCCCCTAACTTATCATTACCACTTTTTACTACAAGTTCAATATATTCACCACCGCTAAGACCTTCTCTACTAACAACAGAAGTGGTATCAAAAAAGGTCACAGTAAGACCTATAGCAGGAGATAAAACACTCTCCATATAGGTAATCAATGGAGCTCCACCTAATAGACTATATTCTTGTTTTAAAGAAGAACCTTCACTAGGTTTAAGCAAACATTTGCTAATAGTAAAAGAACGTGGTGTATCTGCCATAATACTAATTCATGATCTGACGGGTACTATTAAGTTTCATCATATTAATACATTCTATTGTACACGCTGTTCCATCAGCTGTATCATCGTCAGTTTGAAAATCTCCTTTGTCAGTCATCATTTGATTAAGAACGTTAGAAGAAGTATTATCACCTGAAGGCATCGGAATAGGTAATAATTGAGTTTGAGGTATATTACGTCCTTCTGGTTGTTGAGAAATATCTTTAAAATTAGCACCAGACTGAGAAGGTTTCGATTGTATAACATCATTTGTTTTACCACGTTGTTCTTCATGCATTTTATAAGATTGCATAATTTCATTAGAATATGTATTACCCATATTCATTCCCAATTTGATCGCACTATATTGCTTCGCATTTAAAGGTTGGCCAGGAGTGAAGAGTTCACCGCCAACAAGTCTCCCTGATCCTTTACTTGTAATTGACCCATCAGGGTTTACAGTAGTTTCCATTGGGATTTTACTAGCTCTTTCTTCAAGAGAAGAGATTTTCTCCCTATGTTTTAGAACTCTTGGATTATTTTCATACGCTTCTCGTGCTTTTTTATTTGTCATCATCTCACCCAACTTCATCTGACCAATACCAGTACCCCTTTTATCAAAATCAGTTGCACCAGCAGTTATAGCATCAGCAAGTCCACCAGCAACCCTTTTTATTCCCCAACCTTTTGGAGCTCCTCTACGATTTTGTTTATCAAAATCAAATGTTCCTAATGTTGCAAAATCTAATGCTCCACCAATACCACGTTTAATTCCCATTCCAGATTGTTTCTCTCTTCTTTTTGCTTGTTCATTAGCAGAACCCCAAGCCTTATCTTTACCACCACTAATAGGATCGAATTGTAAATTATCACTACCTCTCTTATCAAAATCAGTAAGACCCATTGTCATAGCATCAGCCACTCCACCTGCCATTCTACGAATACCAAAATCCTTTGGCGCTCCCTTACGATTTTGTTTATCAAAATCAAATATTCCACCTGTCATAAAATCAGCAAAACCACCAACAGCACGTTTAAATCCACCACCTTCACCTTTTTCACCAGAAATGGTAGTTTTACCTTCAAATGTTGAATACCCTTTCGTTTTAACATTACCTTCTTTATCTGTATAGATGGCTTCTTCTGGAGTTCCTTTCAATATCATTATTTTTTTCTGTATTTCATTAGCCTCAGGTGAATTATAACCATAATCAATTTCTGCATCCATAAGGTCGCTCTCTAAGTCCAGTAGTTTTGAATTTTTCTCAGCATCTTCTTGACTCATATTACCAGATACTACTTTACCTCGTTGCATAGTAGCACTCTCACTGGTACTAATACTTTTACTTTCTGTACCAGATGGTTTTTCTTCTTTCTTTTTACCAAATAATCCACCAAAGAAACCACCAAATAATCCCTTTTCTTTCTTTTCACCTTTTGGTTCTAAACCCTTTTCATCTGTTCCTTTTGTAGGAATAATTGGATCTCCTGTAGAAAAACGTGGATCGTTTAATTGTTCCTCAGGCGACATTGACTTGAATTCTTGATAAAGTTCTAGAGGAACTTCTTCACCATCAATATATGCTTTTCCAGTCTTCATATCAAAGTGATGAGGTTTTACTTTTCTCTTTGAAACAATTCTCGTACTATCCTTTGTTAATGGACTACCACTTTCTAATGCATCAACTCTACTTTCTAAATTATCTACCTCAGACTCTACACCTTTTTCTTTCTTTTTACCACCAAACATGTTCTTTAAACCACTACCTATTTTCCTTAAACCACCGCCACCACTTCGTTTATCAAAATCAAACAGACCACCTGTTAAAAAATCTGCAGCACCACCAATACCTCTTTTAATACCAGCACCCATTCCATGAAGAGCACCAGCACCCATCATACCCCACATCCAAGGGTTTTTCCAAAAATTTCCAGGCTTCCTCTTTTTATCATCTCCACCACCAGAACCTTTATCTCCTACACCCATCATTGAAGCAAGACCACCTAAACCTCCAGCAGCTACTCCTCCATCTTTTTTATCTCCTGCTTTTTGTGCAGCATCCTGAGCTCTAAAAGCATCATCAGCTGCCTTTTCTGCAGCTGCTTTTTGAGACTGTTCAAACTTATAAAATACTTCACTTACTTCATCTACTTTTGCTTCTATATCAGTTATTTTCTTATCTTGACCACGAATATCATCTTCAAGAGATTCATAATTCTTTTGTAATTCTTTAAGTGTCTTATTAATCTGATCCGTCTCTATATCTAAATTACTTACAGTATTGCTTATAAGTCTATCACTTTCAACAGCATCTAATTTATATTTGTCAAAAGTCTGAACAAAATCACGAAACTGTGTTCTAATATTAATAGCAATATCAAAAGCATTTTGAGCTAAAACCTGAACACTAGAAATACCCCCACCTTCTCCTTCAGGTTGGTTAAAAAAACTATTAGTATTAATAGTATCTGCCATTAAATGTGCCCAGCGCCTTTAGCTTGTTGATATTTAAGATTTTCAGTTTCAATATAATCTCTAAGAAGAGCTAAATAAATCTCTCTTTCCCAAGGAATCATATTTTCAATCTCTGTTAATGAGTATTTATGGTATTGCATGAGAGCAAAGTTTATCTTGTAATAAGATTCCAAGCTTTCTCTTGCAATACTTAGCCGAAAAAATCAGAAAGACCTTCCAATGTAACATCACTCTCAACTTTAGTTTCTGGATTAGTCACCTTAAAAGTATGAGAGAGTTTTGGCATAGTAGCAAAAAACTTTTCAACTTCCTTATATTGTTTTGAATTTAACTGTTCAATAAATTCAAGTCGTTCCTTAGCACTATATTCACTACCTTCCCAAGCATCTTCTTCAGTGAAAATTGTATCTATACAATCTGCAATAAGTTTAAATGTCTTAGTAACAGTCTCTTTTGGTGTTTCATCAGTTTGAAAATTCGATTGAATAAATTGATTCAAAGATGGATACTTCATTCTAAGAGTCATTTTATCATCTAATTTAATATCAGTTTTATGATCTTTAGATCTTTTAACTTCAATCTCATCAACATAAACAACAGCATCAACTTCAGTCTTACCATCATCAGGACATGTAACCTTCATTTCAATAGATTCACCAACAGACTTAGAACGAATATTCAAAAACAAATATTCAATGTCAAAAGTTGGCAATTCATCAACTTTAATTCCTCTCGTAAGTATACACTTCTTTAATACTTCTTTAACCGCAAGTGTAATCTCATTATAATTCTGAGATTCCAAAGCAAGTATTAATACTTTCTCTTCCTTTACTAAGAAAGGTCTATATTTAAGTTTTTTTCCTGTAGAAGGAAGTTTCAACTCATATGTAGGAGTCGCAATTGTTGGTAATGGCATAATAATTTTTCAGTGATTTATTTATTTGAGGAAAGGCAAGAAGTTACCTTGCATAACTCTCCTAGCATTTTTATTAGTAACAACATCTCTAACTCTATTACCTAGTCCACTAAGGAAGGATTGTGCAATATCTCGTGATCTATTAATAAAGTCTGATGCAGTAGGTGCTACTGATTCCTGAGTATCAATAACTGAGAATTTAGTAAAGAATCTATCATAAGCAAGTTGAACAGAAACTTTTACAACAGCACTACTACCATAATTAACTCTCATAGATGTTAAATTAGTAGGAAAAACATTGACAAATTCATATTGACTCATTTTAGATCCAGTTTTAAAATCTCTCTCATATTTTGTAAGATGAAGTCTTTCTTTATAAGTTTCTGGATAAGCAAAACGACTATAAGCGTTCTTTTGTTTATTTGAAGTTTGTAATGGATTAATATATTGCATCCAACTTTCAAAAAGTTCTAATGCAACATGTTCAGAATCTAAGTAAAAACTCAAATTGAGAGGTGGAAAATCTCTATACGTTGGAAATACTTCAGTAATACCTTGATGTTGACCGACTGCATCTGTAGTTTGAAATGATGTGCCAGGTATTTCAGCTTCACTACATAATAACATTAATTTTCTTTTTACTGTAGATCCACTTAATCTTCTAGAACCACTAGCTAAATTTGCAGTTTGTTGACCATATGCAGTTGCTTCTATATTTAACCACTTATCTACATTAGAAGAAAATGAAAAATCGACCTGATAAAAGGTATCTAAAGCTGGTTTAGCTACAGTATCTTTTATCGTCCAAATCGGCTTTTGAAATATTTCTGATCTTTTAGGGAATGACACAATAAATAAAATTAAGTGCTTGTACTATTATATATGAGCTATAAAGGACTATTTAAGCCTTCTAACCCCAAAAAATACAAAGGGGATCGCTATAATATTATTTATAGGTCTTTATGGGAGCGTAAATTCATGAAATATTGTGATGATACAGAAAATATTTTAGAATGGTCATCAGAAGAATTTTTTATACCATATAGAGACCCCACTGTTAAAAAAGTTAGAAGATATTTTCCAGACTTCTTTATTAAATATAAAGATAGGGATGGAAACATTAGAAGGTCTGTAATTGAAGTCAAACCTAGAAGAGAAACTGTAGAACCAAAAGTAACAAAAGGCAAGTCTAAAAAGACTATTCTAACTGAACAGATCAATTATGTGAGAAATCAAGCAAAATGGAAAGCAGCAAGAGAATTTTGTGACGATAGAAAAATAGAATTTAAGATAATGACTGAAAAAGAATTAGGAATCCGATGAGCATCTTAGAAAACATACTTAATAAAACAGGTGGTGGTTTAATTAATAGTGATTGGTGGAGAGAACAATTAATTAATGAACTTGGTGAACCAGATATAGATGATAGTTTTTCTGATACTGGTGGTTTTAATCCAGGCAAGATGTATTTCTATCAATATGATCCTGTTACAGAAAAATTACCTTACTATGATAAATATCCATTAACATATGTTATTAGAATGGATAATGATGGTTTTCTAGGATGTAACCTTCATTATGTTAATCTTACCTTAAGAGACGAACTTGCAAGAAGTCTACTAAATAATTCTGCACAAGGAAGAATCTCGGTTCCTAGAAGAACACTACATAAATATCTTTACACTGGAATAAGAGGTCAACTCTATCCAATACCAGAAGATGAATGGATTGACGTAGCACAACTACCCACTGAAAGATTCCTAGATATGAGACAAATCCCAGTCTCTAGAAATAGAATTTATAGTAAAAACTAATGCCTAAGAGTAAAGAATATGACGCTATAAGTGGATTTGAAGGCACTAAATATGCTTTCGACTTCACAACTGTTGATGGAAAGTTATATTTACAAGGAATCTGGAAAGATGGAGATCCCTTAGATCCTAGACTAGAAGAATGGACATCAATAAAGGACTCTGATGAGGCTTTATCAGCTTATAATATTTTTGCAAACGGTATAGCTGAGGAGTCTTAATCATGGCAGTATTTACATCACTAGCAATACTAGGAGGTGCTGGACTCTTAAAATGGTTTAATAGTGAAGTTCAAAGAAAAAGGAATAAACAATATATATCACCTAGAGCAAATAGGACTAACACTTTAGGTGGTAGACCAGCTACAGGACTCGAAAGCAGAAGTAGATTTGGTGGAAGAACAGGCAATGTCTTTGCATATCCTGTAGATATTGATGTTGATCAAGATCATGTCCAAATATCTCAATACAAATATAAAAGGCCAGGAACTGGTGCAGGTGCTCGAGAAGGAGCTCATCAAAGAGCGAATGCTTCTGCTCCAGGCGCAAGTACAGCAGGAATGAAATTTGAAGGAACAATCGTCCTTCCAATGCCAAAAGTTAGTGATGCTAATGCTGCGGAATGGGGAAAGAGTGAAATGGATGCTATGGAATTGATGAAAATGCAGGCTGCAGGTATTGGTCTCGGAATGGGTCAAAGAGGTCTTGATGAAAGACAAGAAAGATCAATGATGGGTTCTGGTAGTGGAGACCCTTTTACTGGTAGTCCCATTGGGATGGGAAGGGCAACAAGAGGTCAAAAAGGAGAATACTTTTGGCAGAACTTACCTCTACCTTTTTTAGCTAAAAAAACCGAGGAAGCTATAGGTGGAAATGTTAAAGCAGATGATGCATTAGGAAGATCAAGAGGTCAAATTATGAACCCTAATGCTGAACTTTTATTTCAAGGTACAGTATTAAGAGAATTTGGATTTAAATGGCAAATGATAGCTAGAAGTCAAAGAGAAGGTCAAATGATAAGACAAATTATTAGAAAATTTAAAATAGGAGCTGCACCAAAATTCAATAATACTGCATTAATGGAATTTCCAGATATTTTTCATATTAAATATATGAAAGGCAGAAAAGAATTATCAACAGCTAACAGATTTGAACAATTGGCTTTAACAAGTATACTTGTTGATTACGCTCCTGATGGAACTTGGACTACTTATGATGATTCACAACCAATATCAATAAGAATGGAATTGCAGTTTAAAGAGTTAAGACCTATTTGGAGAACTCATCATGAGAAATTTGCTCCAGCTGATAGTGTAGGATATTAAAATGACACAATTAAACAGTTATTTCAGGCAATTACCAGATTTAGACTATCCATCATTAGCTAATGATAGACAATCTTCTTATGACTACTTAAAGGTAAAAAATATATTTAAGAGAGGAGTATTGAATGAAGATATTTTAAATAATTATCTTAACTTTGAACAATATTCAATTGAAGGTGATGAAAGACCAGATAGTGTTGCAGAAAAATTCTATAATAATCCTAGATATGATTGGATGATATTATTAGCTAATAATATAATAAGTGTAAGAGATGAATGGCCTATGTCAGAAAATGACTTTTACACATATGTAAATGAAAAGTATACAAATGAAGAACTCGCATACATTCATCATTATGAAACTGATGAACTATCAGATAATCAAGGTAGATTAATTCAACCAAATGGTTATTGGGTAGATTCTGATCATTCTGTATCTTGGTTAGAAGATGGTGTTCTAAAAACACGAACAAGCATCAAATCAGTTACATATCTACAACATGAAATCGCTTTAAATGATGCAAAAAGAAATATCAATATACTTAAGGAAGACTTTGTATCAACTGTAATGGAAGATATGAAAGAAATAATGGTATATAAAAAATCTGATCAATTTATTACTAAAACTCTAAAGAAAACAGAGAATCCAAGAATAATAAATCCAAAATAAAATGGAGGTAAACGGACTCGAACCGTTGACATCCTACTTGCAAAGCAGGCGCTCTACCAACTGAGCTATACCCCCAATAAAAAGGGTCGCTTTTTATGGCGACCCTGTGGCTCAAAAATAGCCTGAGTAATTTTTGCGCTATTTTTGAAACCAAAAGCTAATTTTCGCCAGAGAACTTTACTCCTTCACAATCAGGTTTAGAACAGTAGTAACGACCTTCACCTTTATTTGGTGTTAGATAAGTCACACCGTCTGCCCATTCATCCATCGCTTCACGAACAAGGGCTTTCATCTCTCTCTTGGATCTATTATTCATTCCAGAGAAGCGATTGTCTATCCACTTCTTACCGTACCAGAATACAAATAGGACTGCTAATAAAGCAAATCCTTCGCCCCAAGGTAAATTCCAAGCCCATTCAAAAAATTTCCACATAACTAACTTTTATAAGGTGGTTCTTCCTCTAATATAGAGTGTTTAAACTCTTCTGTATCAAAATATGATGTATAATTTAATTTACCTTCTCTTTCATCAAGTACCTCGTTAATAAGAATTTTCATCTCTTTAACGTACTCAGGAGTAAATAACCTGCGAGGCGTTAAAATCGCAGGTTTATAAGGTTGGGCTTTTATTGGCCCCTTATAATTTGGATCAACAGGGGCGGACATCCCCTGCGTATCGATCTTACTCATTAGCCTTCAGCCAATTTGGAGAAGTAACTTAGAGCATCCTCTTCATCCGCATCAGTTTCAGTAGATGTTACTGGTGCAGCAGCGACTGGTTGTGGAACAACTTCCTCTTCTGCAACAGTTTCTGGATCTTGACGAGTTTTTGCAGCACCAAGACCTAGAACATAATCTAGACGCTTCTTCAAGTCATCATAAGACTTAAACTGATCGGGAGAAACTAACTCAGATAATGAATACTCTTTCTTCCATAAAGCTTCAAGAGCCTCATCATCATCTAAAAGTGCAGATGGAGCAGCAAACTCAGAACTATCATAGTTCCAGAAACCTGCAACCTTCTTAATTTTTAGTTTAAAGTTAGCACCCTGCCAAAAATCAAATGGATTGATCGCTTCCTCATCCTCAAATTCAGGTTGCATTGCTGCAGTAATCTTATCAAAGATTTTCTTACCATACCTGAAGAGAAAAACTTTACCCTCATTATCTGGATTTGCTGGATCTTTAACAACATAGATGTTACTGTAATAAGATAGCTTACGCTTCTGTTTACGAGCAACTTCTTTATCAGCATCAATTCCCGAATTCCATAACTGAGAATTATACTCAGATACTGGGTCTTTAGAACCGAGAGTTGTCAAAGAGTTTTCTATATACCATCCACCAGAACCTTGAAAGGCGTGAGTGTATAGTTTTGCCCATGGCATATCTTCACCATCGACTGCAGGAAGAAAACGAATAACGGCATAACCGTTACCTGCTTTATCTACTTCTGGTTTCCAAAGGCGCTCATCTGCACCATTAGAACCTTTGTTCATTTTCTCAACTTGCTGCACTAATTTTGCAGTAAGGGAACCAAGGGAAGATTGTTTTTTAAGATTTGAAAAAGACATTTAAGATTTTTTCGGATTTTATTGGATTAGGGGTGGGAGGTTGGAATTCTGTATTACCAACAAGAGACGGGCA
>CEVZ01024938.1_pt1 | contig 31393 bp, 36 predicted proteins | sample 361371 | NCBI WGS metagenome assembly CEVZ01 (sample SAMEA2620217, study PRJEB7988) | marine metagenome | isolation source: saline water (ENVO:00002010), including
CCTAAAAATAAAAAAGAAATGGAAAAAATATGTCGACAAGTGGAAGGTCCTAAAATGATAAATTTAGTAGAAGGAGGGGATACTCCTATACTAGAATTCAATGAAATTTCAGAAATGGGTTATAAAATAGCAGCATTTCCATTAACAATTTTATCTGCTTCAATGAGAGCTACTCAAGAAGTTTTAAATAACTTCAAACATAATAAATTAATTCAAGAAAACTTAATGAGCTTTAATAAAATGCAAGAAGTTATAGGTTTTAAAGACTACTTCGAAATGGAAAAAAAATATGCTAAAAATAAAAGTCATAAAAATTAAGTATATTTATGTATTATTATATCTAACTTTTATATTATTTGGAATTCCATGGTATTGGGACGCATCCACTAAATATATTTTTTTAGGACTACCTATATGGGTCATTATATCAATACTTTGTGCAATTCTTACTTCATGTTTAACGTGCTTTATTCTTTTACAAAACAGCAAAAATAATGAATGATTTATTACCTCTTGGAATCTATGCTTGGTCGTTCATAGCATGCTATCTATCTTCTTTAATCTTAATTGGTTTATATGCTAAAAAACATTCTAAAGAAAATACATTAACAGACTTCTATTTAGCGGGAGGAGGCTTAAATTATGGAATTTTATTCCTCACGTTATTTGCAACTCAATACAGTGGTAATACATTTTTTGGTTTTACTGGTGCAACTTATAGAATAGGATACGCTTGGATACTCAGTTTACACTTTATGACAAGTATAGTAGTTTGTTATCTATTATTTGCTCCTAAATTATTTAAGCTAGCAAAAAAATATAAATTTATAACTCCTCCTGACTACATTAAATATAGATATAATAATAAGTGTTTAACATTTTTAGTGACATTAATTATGCTTATTGTTTTATGTAATTATCTCTTAGCTCAACTTATGGCAATGGGAAGAGCGATGCAGGGTATATCGGGTTATGAAAACTTCTATTTCTACGGAGTTATTATTTTAGCATTGATAATTGTAATATATGGCACTCTCGGAGGACTGAGAGCCGTAGCATGGACAGACGCCATTCAGGGAATAATATTAATAATAGGCTTTAGTGTATTAATAATTATTTTATTTCAAAAATTTGGCTCATTAGATGAAGCTACTAATATTCTCATGGAACTGGATAATAAAAATAATACCAGAAAATCCTTAGTTCCTGATTCAGGAACCTGTAGAGAATGGTTGAGTTATATACTAATTGTTGGATTTGGTTTATCTCTATACCCTCAGGCTATTCAAAGAATATATGCAGCAAAATCTCTAAATATACTAAAAAAAAGTTTAGCCATTATGTCTTTCATGCCTTTGTTTACAATTATTACGATAGTAATTACAGGTATAATGGCAATTGCATACCTTCCTAACCTATCAGGAGTGAAAACTGATCAAGTATTTGGAATGATACTTAGAGAGATTCAAATATTTTCTATGTTCGGTTATGCGGTTAGTATTCTCATATTATCTGCAATACTTGCTGCAATGATGTCTACTGCAGATTCAGCACTTTTATCTATATCTTCCATGTTTACTAAAGATATTTATGCAAAATTCCAGAACAACTCTAATGAAGAAAAACTCACTAGTGTTGGGAAAATCTGTTCATGGATTGTTTTATTTTTGTTGGTTGTTATAGCAATCAAACTTAAAAATAATTTTTCATTAGTAGCTCTAATGGATAGAAAAATGGACTTACTTATCCAATTAGCTCCTGCATTTATGTTAGGTTTACATTATAAAGAAATTCGTCCAGTTCCTGTTTTAATTGGAATAGTAATAGGAGTATTTATTTCATTAACTTTAGCATTTGGTGATTTCAATTTTATGCATAAAGGAAAGTTTTATGGTTTTCATCCAGGGCTAATAGGGATAATTCCCAATCTAATTATTGTTTTAGTAGGCTCTTATAAAAATAAGATATTTTCATAATAATAAATGTCAGTTATATTCGAATATATTAGTTAATTTATAGAGATAAAAAATGCATTCTTTTCTGATTTTAGTAGATAGCTTAGTTTCTTTTATTGTTTGGATACTAATAATTCAAGTAATAATGAGTTGGTTAATCGCTTTTAATATAATTAATTCCGGAAATAAATTCGTGTGGCAAATTAATTATGCTTTGCACAAACTTACAAATCCACTTTTATCACCTATTCAACAGATATTGCCTAATCTCGGCGGTATAGATATATCTCCAGTAATTCTTATAATAGTGTTACATTTTGCAAGAAATTTATTATTTGAATTTTTCTTAGGAACTCCATTCTAAGTTTTGTTTTTATTTCTTTGTTTTAACCTAATAGAATTTAAATTAATAAAACCTTCTGCATCTTTTTGGTCATAATTTTTACCCGCTTCAAAAGTAACAATTCCTTCATTATAAATACTTTTAGGTGAACGTCTTCCTATTAAACTACAACAGCCTTTATATAAATTTAATTTAACATCCCCAGTAACATTTCTCTGGCAGTTATCAACCAATTCCTGTAACATTTCTCTTTCAGGAGAAAACCAAAAACCATTATATATTAAAGACGCATATTTAGGAATGAGCTCATCCCTTAATTGCATAGTAGGACCATCCAAAACCAATTGTTCTAATCCTCTATGTGCAATATACAAAATACTTCCACCAGGTGTCTCATAAACTCCTCTAGATTTCATGCCTACAAATCTATTTTCTACAATGTCTATTCTACCAATACCATGTTTCCCTGCTTTTTCGTTCAAACTTTCTAATAATTTAGCTGGGCTATAAACTTTTCCGTTTAAAGATATTGGATTACCAGACTCAAAACCTATAATAATTTCTTCTGGTTCATTAGGAGCTAATAAAGGAGAAACTGTTCTAGTAAACATATCCTCATCAGGTCCAATCCAAGGATCTTCAAGAGCTTTTCCTTCATAAGAAATATGTAATAAATTAGCGTCTGTAGAATAAGGTGGCTCCCCACGTTTATCTACCGGCACAGATATGTTTCTTTTCTCTGCCCACTCAATTAACTTTGTTCTAGAATCTAAATCCCATTCTCTCCAAGGAGCAATAATATTAATATTAGGGTTTAAAGATAAATAACCTAGTTCAAACCGAACTTGATCATTACCTTTACCGGTCGCACCATGGGAAACAGAATCTGCACCTGTTTCAGCTGCAATTTCTATTTGTCTTTTAGCTATTAAGGGTCTAGCAATAGCAGTTCCTAATAAATAAGTTCCTTCATATATTGCTCCTGCGCGAAACATTGGAAATACATAATCCTTTACGAATTCCTCTCTTAAATCTTCAATATATATTTTATTTATACCCATCTCTTTTGCGCGTTTTCTAGCCGGTTCAATTTCTTCCCCCTGGCCAATATCCGCAGTAAATGTAATAACTTCACATTCATATTGTTCCTGAAGCCATCTTAATATGACTGAGGTATCTAAACCTCCTGAATAAGCTAAAACTACTTTCTTAACCTTGACCATTATATATTTCCCAAATACTTTTATATTATTAAGTTATATTAATATTTGCTATTTTTAATAACACTAAATCAAAACCTTCTCTTTTTGCATTCTTACACTATTACTTTTCAACTGTCCGCACGCTGCCAAAATATCTTGTCCTCTAGGTTGTCTAACAGTAGCAACAATACCACCTTTATAACATACATGATCTGCAAATTGCTTTATTTTTTGACTAGAAGAACATTTATATTTACTTCCGGGCCAAGGATTAAATGGTATCAAATTAACTTTAGCATGCAATGGTTTTAAAAGTTTCACTAGAGCTTTTGCATCTTCAATAGAATCATTTACTTCATCCAACATAACATATTCAAATGTAATACGTCTTGAATTATTGACTCCAGGATAATTTTTTAACACACTTAATAATTCACTAATAGGCCATTTTTTATTTATAGGAACTAATTCATTTCTAATCTCATCTCTAACAGCATGCAAACTTATTGCTAAACTTACCTCTAATTCTTTTTTTAGTTTATTTATAAATGGTACCACACCTGAAGTAGACAAAGTTATTTTTCTACGCGAATAACACAAACCTTCATTATCAAGTAAAACCCTTGATGCTTTTAAAACAGCATTATAATTATATAAAGGTTCTCCCATTCCCATAAATACTATATTAGTTATCTTTCTATTATCTTTCTTATTGCTCCAATCTAATAACGAATCTTTTACTGTCAGAACCTGAGCTATTATTTCATTTACTTTCAAATTTCTTACTAAAGGCATTGTTCCTGTATGGCAAAAAGAACAGGATAAGGTGCAACCCACTTGGGAAGAGATACATAAAGTTCCTCGATCTTCCTCAGGGATATACACAGTTTCTATTTTCTTATTATCTTCTAAATTAAATAACCATTTTTGAGTTCCATCAATTGATTTCTGATGTGTATGAATATCTAACCTAGGTATATTAATTTTTAATTTTAATTTTTTTTTGAGAGAATCACTTATATCAGTCATTTCATCGAACGACTTTATTCCTTTAGTGTATACCCATTTCCATAATTGTTTGGCTCTATATTGTTTTTCTCCCATTAACTCTAAATAAGATAATAAATCATCTTTTTGAAATGTAAGAAAGTTAACTTTATCCACTTTTAATTACACACTTTTTTTATTGCTTTATATGCAGCACTAAAACCTTTTAAAGAATAAGTGTCTTTAGTATTTGTTCCCCTAGAAGAAATACCCCTTACAATCATTTCATTTCCTAATTTCATAAACTTTATTAATTTTGAATCCTCTTCTTCAGAAACAGTCCAAGCTACTCTTCCAACTGGTTGCAATAGCATTTTATTATTTTTATCAATTATTACATTTATTTCAGATTTTATTTTATATGTGTAACCTGCTTGAAAACTTACTACTCCGCTATTCGAATTATTCTCGTTTAATGAAACTTGTGCATATACATCTCCTCTTCTTGTGTATTTTCCCTCTTCCTTTAAAGGAACAGACATCATAACGCAGACTTTACCATCATTTAAATTCCAGTAATAAGCATCCCAATTACCATAATTACCTAACTCGATATGAGATTCATCTGCAAAACATGTTTGGAAACCAAAATATATAAAAATAAGCTTAAATAAGAATCTCGACATATAATTTACTCAAAATAAATAATTAATAATAAAATACAAATTTACAAAGTTAATATGTAATTAAATTTTATAATAATATATATATAAAATATAGTTATTTAATACTATTAAAAAACCTAAATCTATTAATTTTTTAAGGATAAATTTAATGAGAAGAATGATAGTTAATAAATATGGAGGCCCAGAAAATTTAATATTAGAGAACGCAGAATCCCCTAAAATTCTTCCGGGTTCTGTAAGAATAAAAATAAGCAATATAGGCGTTAATTTTGCTGATACCTTAGTAATTAAAGGAAGATATCAGGAAAGACCAAGACCACCTTTTTCACCTGGACTTGAACTATCAGGGACTATTACTGAATTAGGCAGTGAAGTTACTTCGCATAAAATTAAAGATAGAGTCGTAGGAATAGCCAAATATGGAACCTATTGTGATGAAATAGTAATGCCAGCAGAAAATGTTTATAAAATACCTGACGCAATGGATTTCGAGTCTGCTGCAGCTTTTCCAGTTGCCTATGGAACCGCGTATGGAGCAATAGAATGGAAAGGCAAACTAAAAGAAAACCAGATATGCCTAATTTTAGGAGCTGCTGGCGGTGTAGGAATTGCAACTGTAGAAATAGCTCATGCTTATGGTGCAAATATTATTGCTGCCGCAGGAAGTGAAGAAAAATGTAAAACTTGTATAAATCATGGAGCTCAAAATACGATAAATTATAATAAAGAAACTTTAAGACATTATATAAAAAAGCTAGCTCCTAATGGATTAAATTTAGTTATAGATATGATAGGTGGAGAAAATGCAGAAGACGCTATAAAAAATTTAACTTGGGAAGGAAGGTATATCAGTATAGGGTTTGCTGGAGGAAAAATTCCTAAAATTCCAGCTAATAGACTATTACTTAACAGTGCTTCAGCTATCGGACTATATTGGGGCCAATATGCTTTTATTAACCCTGAACTTATAGGAGAGTCATTTAAACATTTAATGAAATTATATAGTGCAAAAAAATTACAACCAAGAATTGGAAAAAAATTTAAATTAGAAGAAGCTTCTGATGCTCTCAATTATTTACTAAGCAGAGCTAATACAGGTAAAATATTATTAACTTGCTAGAACTATTAAATGCTAAAAACAAAATTATTTTACAATTATTGGAATAATCTCAATAACAATATCAGAGGCTTCATTTTTATTCTTCTAGCATCTGCAACTTTTCCAATAATGGGCACTATTATAAAATATTTAACTATTGAACTGCATCCTTTTCAAATAGCTTTTTTTAGATGTTTTTTTGGTTTTTTAATCATTTTACCTTTAATACTTAAAAATAAACCCCATCTAATAATTAAAACTAATAGGTTTTCACTTCATTTGCTAAGAGGATTATTAGGTATAGGTGCCATGATGGCTGGCTTTTCTGCTTTGGCTATGATGCCGTTAGCTAGCGCTGTTACGTTAGGATTTACAAGAATATTATTTCTTGTGCCATTAGCAATAATATTTTTAGGAGAAAAACCCGGGTTTTATAGAATTGTATTAACATTTATAGGTTTTATTGGTGTATTTATTATTATTGATCCAGAAAATACTGAAAATGTCACAATTTTTGCAGGAAGCATTGCGCTCCTAGGAGCCTTTTTTGTGAGCTGTGTAAAGCTAACCGTTAAATCACTTTCCTCTAATCAATCAACTTTAACAATTCAATTTTATTACGGCGTGATAGCAAGTATAGGGTTACTTATTCCAAGTCTAATATTTTGGAGTGACATTAATATTATACAAATGTTTCTTATATTAATAGCTGCAATTTGTGGAACAATAGCACAAATGCTAACTATTTGGGGGCTTAGATTAGGTGCAGCTACCGTTGTTATGCCTGCCGATTATTCCAGATTAATATTTGCAATAATATATGGTTACATAATATTTTTTGAAATACCTTTAATAAATGAAATGATAGGTGCTATCATAATAGTTATTTCCACTTTAATTTTAATACTTCTTCCAAAAATATCTAAGAAATATTCCGACCTATAAATTATGAATGTTCACTCCAAATGAAGCAAAACCTAATGACAATAAAACAATAAATGAAACTATTTTTCTTAATGACATATACCATTTTGGGAAGAAATCCCTCTTAGTATATTTTATATCTATAAAATAGATAAAAGCAAAAATAACTATAAAACAAGATAATATAATAAGGTAATTAGTAATAAAACCCATCAACATAAACCACGATATCAAGCTTGGCATAATAGAAATAAAATAAGGCATAACCATTCTTTCGTTATTTAACATAGCTACACCCCAATAAATAGCTCCTATAAAAGTTATAATTATAACCGAATAATTTAATAAATTATACAAAGCTATTAATTTTATCTCGTAAGAGAAAAACCATATCCCGCAAGACAAAATAATAAATGGAATAACACCTCCTAATGCCAAAAATAATGGAACTTTAGGCACTAAATCAAGTTTCAATAATTTAATAAAATTTTTCATATTAATTTCTAAATTTTAAAAAAAAATTATCCATTAAATTAGCTAATATAAAATCTTTTTCCGACAACCCATCAATATCATGTGTAGATAAACATACAGTTACTTTATTATAAACATTTTTCCAATCTGGATGATGATTAATTATTTCAGCTTCTATTGAAATATAACTCATCCAAGTAAAGGCTTCTTTAAAATTTTTAAAAAGAAAAGTTTTATTTATTAACTTATAATCATCACTTATATTCCAATTCTCAATTTTCTTTATATGCAATAAAACCTGTTCTTCATTCATTTTTTCTATTTTATTATTAGTCATAAATATAAAACTCCAAATTAAATTTAACTCAGATATAATACTGTGAATATAGATTTTTAAATAATATTACTATATATTATATAGAAAAGTTTAATATATTAACATGGAGTTTTTAAAATTATGAAAATTGGACATTTTACTTCTAACCCTAATACACAGGCAAAAGCTGCTTCATTAAGCAATGAAGATGCAGGACTTAAAGCATATATGCAAAAAATATATGGCTATATGACTGTAGGTTTAGCTATAACTGGTCTTATAGCATGGCTAGTTTCAGGAGCCTCTATAAATGCAAATGGCTCCCTCACTGGATTAGGAATGCTATTATTTCAATCTCCACTAGGCTTTATATTTATGTTAGCACCACTGGGATTAGTAATGCTACTATCATTCCGTATACAAAAAATGCAGGCGAGTACAGCGCAAACAATGTTCTGGGTATTATCAGGTTGTTATGGTATTTCATTAGCCTCAATATTTTTAGCTTATACTGGTGAATCTGTAGCAAGAGTATTTTTTATTTCTTCCTCAACCTTTTTAGCTGCAAGTTTATATGGTTATACTACTAAAAAATCTTTAGCTGGATTTGGCTCATTTTTAATGATGGGACTAATAGGAATAATTATAGCAATGATAGTAAATATATTTTTACAGTCCACAATGATGCAGTTTATGATAAGCATTATAGGTGTATTAATTTTTACTGGATTAACTGCTTATGATACCCAAACATTAAAAGAAATGTATGTTGAAGGAGAAAATGGAGAAATTCAGGTAAAAAAAGCAATTATGGGAGCATTAAGATTATATCTTGATTTCCTAAATTTATTTATTATGCTTTTAATGCTATTAGGTAATAGAAGATAAACTAACTTTCAATTTTAATTAAAGGACGCAAATCTTCTGATTTGCGTCTTTTTTTATGTAATATACAAAAGAGAAACTGACCATGTCTTATGAAGCTGAATATAATCAATGGAAAAAAAAACCATTAGACTATTGGGAAACAAAATCTAATGAAATTATATGGAATAAAAAATGGAAATGTGTTTTACAACAAGATGATGAAAAATCTTGGACTTGGTTTCCAGATGGAGAAATGAATACCTGTTATAATTGTTTAGACTTTCATATTAATAACGGTAACGGTAATAAAATTGCACTTATTTATGATAGCCCGGTAACTAATCAGAAAAAAAAGTTTTCCTACAATGATCTTTTACAAAAAACTGCAAAAATAGCGGGAGCATTAAAAAATAAAGGTGTGTCAAAGGGAGATAGGGTAATAATTTATATGCCTATGATTCCTGAAGCCGTAGCCTCAATGTTAGCCTGTGCAAGAATTGGAGCTATTCATGTTGTAGTATTTGGAGGCTTTGCTCCTAATGAATTAGCGACAAGAATAAATGATTCGAAACCAAAAATTATAATAGCAGGTTCTTGTGGAATAGAACCTGGAAAAATTATTGAATATAAGCCCATGCTTGATAAAGCAATCGAATTAGCTGATCATAAAATTGATTGTTGTTTTATACATCAAAGAGATATTAAAAAAGCTGATTTGATTGAAGGCCGTGATTATGATTTAGAAATACTAATGCAAAAATCAGAGCCTGCTAGTCCAGTTTCAGTAAAATCCCAAGATCCACTTTATATTTTATATACATCAGGCACTACTGGCGACCCTAAAGGAATGGTAAGAGAAAATGGTGGTCACGCTGTAGCTTTAAAAAATAGTATGAGTATGATATATGGCATTAATTCTGATGATACCTTTTGGGCTGCTTCAGATATTGGATGGGTGGTAGGTCATTCATATATAGTCTATGGGCCTTTGTTGAAGGGTTGTACTACTGTTTTATTTGAAGGAAAGCCTGTTGGAAACCCTGATGCAGGAGCATTTTGGAGAGTAATAAGTGAACATAATGTGTCCGTAATGTTTACAGCTCCCACAGCTCTAAGAGCAATTAAAAGAGAAGACCCAGAAGGAAAACATATAAAAAAATATGATTTAAACAATTTTAAAATGCAATTTTTAGCTGGTGAAAGAGCAGACCCTGCAACTATAGAATGGGCAAAAAAACACTTAAATGTTCCAATTATTGATCACTGGTGGCAAACAGAAACTGGATGGGCTATTGCGGGAAATTTTTCAGGACTTGGCATTTTTGATATTAGGCCTGGTTCAACAGGAAAGCCTTCTCCAGGATTTGATGTTTGCTGTTTAGATGAAAAAGGTAATATTAAACCATTTGATGAAATAGGTAGCCTAGCTATAAAGCTTCCTTTACCACCAAGTTGCAGCTCAACATTATGGCAAGATAAAAAAAGATATAATATATCTTATCTGAATGAATTTAAAGGATGGTATTCCAGTGCAGACGCCGGATATATAGATAAAGACGGGTATATATGGGTTATGTCTAGAACAGACGACATCATTAACTGTGCAGGACATAGACTATCAACAGGTGCAATGGAAGAGGTATTATCTAAGCATAATAATATTGCAGAATGTGCTGTAGTAGGTATAAGTGATGAACTCAAAGGTCAAGTCCCCATGGGATTTATAGTATTAAATTCAGATTCATATGCTAGTGGGGAAATTATTATTAAAGAAACTATAAATATGATTAGAGAAGAAATAGGCCCTGTAGCCTCTTTTAAGAAAGTAAAAATTGTAAAAAGATTACCAAAAACTAGATCAGGTAAAATTCTTAGAAGTACTATTGCTGCAATCGTAGATAATAGACCTTACAAAATGCCTGCAACTATAGATGATCCCATTATATTAAATGAAATTAAAGAAGTATTATAAGTAAATAATTATGAAAATAAATACTAGAGTATATGCGATTATTTTATTTGGAGAAAAAATTTTAGTTTGTAACGAAACAATTAATAGTTATCAAGCAACTAAGTTTCCTGGAGGTGGAGTAGAAAAAGGAGAAAGCCCAGAAGAAGCTCTAAATAGAGAAATTAAAGAAGAATTAAATCTTTTTAGTAACATAAAATGTTTAGTACATAGTCCAGGAACGTTAATGTCTCCATGGAATAATAAAAAATACACTCCTATTTATTATTTAGTAGAGGTAAATGGAAATCCCGATGTACCTGAAAATGAAAACTTAACAATTGATTATTTGACAAAAGAAGAAATTTTAAAAAAAGAAAATATTGCTATACCTGAAAAAACAGCAATTAAAAAATTAATAAAAAAGAATTTAATTAAGTAGTTTTATTTTATAAAAATTTTTTTATAAAAAATCATAGTCAATAATAAAATAAACGCTCCAAAAAGGTAAGGCATATTTTTTCCATAAGCTTCAAATAAAATACCAGCTATAAGTGGTCCAAAAATTCTACTAATAGAAGACACAGATTGATTAACTCCAAGCACCCAACCTCTTCTATCTTCTGCTACTAAATTTACAATTAATGAGGAAATAGTTGGCATAAATAATCCTAATCCAACCGCTATAAAAGTTAGAGCAATATAAACATGAATAACACTATATGTCATAGACACTCCAAACATTCCAATACCTAGAAAAAATACTCCTAATCTGCATAATATTTTATCACCAAAATACTTTGATAAGGGTCCTACTAATATTCCTTGAGTTAAAGCTCCGCATAAACCTGTATAGGCAAAAATATAACCATTTTGCTGAGCTCCCCATTCAAAAGTCCTCTCTGACCATAATGAAAACGTAGATTCCATCATGGCAAATACAACAGTAACTGTAAAAGAAAGTAATATTAGTTGTCCCAAAGATGGAACTTTAAGAGACTCTAATAAATTTTCTAGTCTTTTATTCTTGTTAGTGAGGATATTATTAGAGTTTTTTAAAAACAATAAAGACAAAGTTAAAGCTATAAATGATAACAAAGCTGCGAACATTGGTGGATATAAAGTATTTGGATTTTCAGGATCAGGTCCAGCTAAAATTCCGCCAATAGCTGGTCCTAAAATAAAACCTATGCCAAAAGCTGCACCAAAAAGGCCCATTGCTTTAGTTCTATTTTCCTTAGTTGAAATATCAGCAATATAAGCTTGAGCAGTAGAAATATTTCCAGCCATAAAACCTGCTAAAGCCCTTGCTATAAATAATGTTAACAAACTACTCGCTAAAGAAAGAAATATATATGCAATAACAGAGCCCATTAAAGTAATACATATTATAACTTTTCTTCCAAATTTATCACTCATAGCACCCCAAAATGGAGCAGCTATAAATTGGGCAATAGAAAATATTGCCATTAACATAGTAACTCTTTGGGGTGAAGCTCCAAAAGATTCAGCATAAAAAGGTAAAAAAGGAATAATAATGCCAAAACCTATTAAATCTATAACAACGACTAATAAAATAACTAACAATTATATTTCCTAATCAAAACTAAATTTATAGTCTGCCATAACTAATAAATTTTTCACTTCTCATTTTTATTAATTGCAACTGATCTAATTTTATTAGTTCCTGAAGATTAGCTAATATCGAGTTTTCTACATTTTTTATAGTAGCCTGATGATCTCTATGTGCACCACCTAAAGGTTCTAAAATTATATTATCAATTATATTTTTATCTTTAAGTTGTTCAGCAGTAATGCATAATGAATCTGCTGCTAACTCAGATTTATTATCGTCTCTCCATAGAATTGAAGCACAACCCTCAGGGGAAATAACTGAATAAATTGAATTTTGTAGCATTAAAACTTTATTTGCACTTGCTAAAGCAACAGCTCCTCCAGATCCACCCTCTCCGATTATGACTGATATTATTGGGACTTTGACTTCAAGAGAAACTTGAATACACTTTGCAATTGCCTCAGCCTGCCCTCTTTCTTCTGCACCTACACCTGGGTAAGCTCCAGCAGTATCAACAAAAGTAATTATAGGCAGGTCAAATTTTTCTGCTAGCTTATATAACCTAGTTACCTTTCTATAGCCTTCTGGGCGTGCCATTCCAAAATTATGTGCAATTCTGGATTCTGTGTCATCGCCCTTTTCTTGTCCTATCACCATGACAGAATAATTATTAAAAGACCCTATTCCTCCGATTATTGCCTTATCTTCACCATATTTTCTATCTCCTGATAAAATTTGAAAATTACTAATTAAATTTTCTATATAGTCTTTTGCATGTGGCCTTTCAGGATGTCTAGCTACTTGAGTAATTTGCCATGGAGTTAGTTTGCTGTAAGTTTTTTGTAATATATTGTTAATTTCTTTTCTGATTGAAAATATTTTACTATTTTTTGCAGCATCTTCTATATTATCTAAAGAAAGGTCTTTAATTTTTGCTTCTAATTCTACAATTGACTTTTCAAAATCTAAAAAATGCATGTAAACTACCTAATATAAATATTGTATCTCTTAAACAATTCTATCATTCAAAGTCAATATATAATATAAAAATTTTTATATATTATTTTCTAAAGGATGAAATCTTAATGCTTTCTTTTTCTCATTATCCACCACATGTGTATATATTTGAACAGTTGAAATATCTGAATGTCCGAGTAATTCCTGAAGTATTCTTAAATCTATACCTCCTGATAACAAATGTGTAGCAAAAGAATGTCTTAATATATGAGGTGAAATTTTTAAATCATTTAAACCTGCTTCACGAGATAATTCTGTTAATAATTGAGAGAACCGTCTAGCAGTAATATACCCCTTCTTACTAGAATTAGAAGGAAACATCCAAATTGACTTCTTATTAAGACAAAAATATTCATTTCTATAATTTAAGTATTCTTTAACTGCTTTTAAAGCAATATTGCCAACAGGAACAATTCTCTCTTTACCACCTTTTCCTGTTATAAAAATAGTAGCATTGTTAAAGTTAATAGAATTTAATCTTAGACTGACTAATTCTTCTACTCTGAGACCAGAAGAATACATTAATTCCACTAACGCTAGCATTCTGTATGCTCTTGGATTATTTAAAGGATAAATAGCCTTAATTAATTTTAAAACTTCTTCTATTGATAATACTTTTGGTAAAGTCATATATTTTTTTGAAGATTTAATTTCTTCTGCCGGATTATTTAGTATATAACCATCTGCTACTAAAAATTTATAAAATACTCTTAAAGAAGATATTTTTCTAGAATGACTATTTCTGGATAAATTAATATTTTTATTTAAATATAACAACCATCTGCGTATATTATTACTGGTAATTTCCAAAATAGAAGTTTGAAGTTCCTTATGCACATAATTTATAAATAACTCAATATCTTTTCTATATGCTCTTACAGTGTTTTGAGATGACATCTTTTCAGATAAAAGCATTTCTTCGAATAAATCTATATATTTAAAATCGTTTTTCATATTATTAATTTACAGAAGATATTGCCGCCTCCACGGCTAATGCTCTAGCATCTTTTTCTAGACCAATACTTCTTAAAGCTCTTATTACTGCATTTAAAGATACTAAACCTGCTTTATTAGGCCCATCTTCACCTAACATAATTAAACTAATAGCAACTACTTCTCCTTTTCTATTATTTTTGGCTGCAATATGTAACTGATGTCTCAAAGCTGTTGATGGAATAACTTCAGAAATCATTATATTTTCTGGGCTTATAACTTTTTTCCATGACCCGCTTTTTATTTCTACTCCTAATGCACTTAATATAACTAAAAGCCTACTGGCTATTTCTTCCTTTTCTAGCCTACTATACACATCAGGCAAACCAGACCAAACATCTGTTGCCTGATCATTATTAAAAGGTTGTGGAAGAGATTGTCCTGCTATAGCGATAAGTGGTAATAACCTCAATAAACTTCCAGAGGCCTCAAAATCCAAATCTACAGACTTTCCTAATAAAGCCAACCATTCTGAAGCAAGTACGTAATCACCTGAAGAAATTGAGGCTTTTGCTGCGGATGAAGCAAACCAAATAAGGTCAGATCTAGGCTGTATGCTTTTTAAAATTGGCAAACTAGCAGATGCATATGCTGAAAACAATCCTTCACTTGAAGCATTATCCCAAAGAAGCCCTAATGTTCGAGCCCTTTCAATTGCAGAAGTAGATGATCCTGATGCTTGTAATAAAAGTGCTCTGGCTTCATACCCTTCCATTTTTTTACTTTCTGTGGCCGCACGAATAAAAATATTATTGTCGAAATTAAATTCAGTAGCAATTTTACCTAGATAAACACTATCTAAGACACCAGCCATTACCGCTTTTTCAGCCGCTAATATTCGAATTTTTAAACCTAATAACTTATTTTCAGCTACTACTTTTAATCCAGAGGGATCTAAATTTAAACGCTGATTATCTAATTGCTCTCCAGGTAATAATGGGACCAAAATTTTATAATAAATATTAGTCTTATCAAATTTATCAATACTATACCCATCAGCTAGCGCGTAAATCAATTTAGAAAATTGATCTTCATTATTTAGTTCTGCTAGAAACAATTCTAGATTTAATAAAGCATCTTCTCTTTTACCAAGAATTAAATGACAAACTATAAGACCTTTTTTCCAATTAATGTCGTTAGTTCTTTTTGCGATATCTATAATTTCACTACATGCCTCTTTAATCTCACCAGATAATAATCTCGCATACATAGCATCTCTAGCTAATCCATCTACCATTTTTTCTGGAGGAACAGAATTATATAAATTTAATAAACCATCTTTATCACCCAGGCTAGCTAGTTTTGAGAACCTAGTAGATAAAAATAAATTATCTTCTAATATTTTTTCAATAGGCTCTCCTGAAGGATTTATGGCCACCAATTCACTGGTTTGCTCACTAACTGGTTGAGCAGCATTAGTTAACAACAACCTTTTTGATAAATTACGCATTGCAAGGGACGGAGCATTTACAGGAAGAAGCTCTAATAACATTTTTACAAAACTTGAGTCAGTACCTTCCCACATATTCCATCCCAAACCTGCCTCTTCGTCAGATATAATTCCTATCCAAGTTGGAGAAATTTTAGGAAGCTCTGTTATGGTAATGTCTTTTTCTAACTGACTATCATTTGTAAAATTATTTTTTACCGCTGGTTTTTCAGGAGAATTTAAAATCTCAGTTTCTATTTCAGGAACCAAATTTTGTGGGTTTGCTTGCTGATTTTCGTTTATTTCTTGAGCATCTAATATTCTAAGATAAAGAAAAAAGCACATACATAATTTAAAAATAGAATATAAAACCTTATAAGCTATCATTTTCTATTACCTTTTCAATGGTGTAAGAAGTTACAGGTACTCCTTTATACATAAAGATAACTGTCCCTGCTAAAAGAAAAATGAAAAAAACTAATAAAAATATTCTAAAAAATTTACCCATAATTTAACCTTTATATATAATATAAACATTTTAATAGAGATTGATACTGTTAAAATGCTAATTTTTCTATTATCCTATATAATATACTTACTATGTTCAAAATAAATTCTAATTGGCAAAAAAATGGATAATCTAAAATTAGATATAGAACAATTAAAAATTCAAATTAATTCTATACTAAATAATAAACCTATTGTATTAGTTGGAATGATGGGTGTAGGTAAAAGCGCTATAGGAAAACTATTAGCGGATAGTCTCGATAGATGTTTTTCTGATATTGATAAAAATATAGAAAATAAATTAAATCTAAAAATTCATGAAATATTTGATAAATTTGGAGAAAACAAATTTAGAGAATTGGAACATGAAGAGATAAAAAAATTAAAAATAAATGATAATATTGTTTTAGCTACAGGTGGAGGAGCTTTTACTTTTTCCAAAAATATAAAATTAATTAATGAAAAATCTCTCTCAGTATGGATAAAAGCAAACAAAAATATAATTTTTAATAGAGTAAATAAAAAACAAATTAATAGACCTATGCTAAAAAATAAAAATTTGCACGATCATATAAATAATTTACTTAAAAAGAGAAATCCTTTATATGCTAAAGCTCATATTCATGTAGAATCAACTAATGAAACTAAATTAATAATGAAAAACAAATTATTACGATGTATAAATAATCACTTAGAACATGGATACTATGAGTAAAAATATAAAAGTAAATTTAGAAAATTCTGGATATAATATCATTATTGACCACAATATTTTATCTTCCATTAATAAGATACATAAAAAATATTTCCAAAGTAGGCCTAAAATAATTATTTATGATGCTAAATTAAAAAATAACCAAATACTTAAAACAATAATTTCAAGATTTGGCGATATTACCCCTAAAATATCAGTTCCATCTGGAGAACAAAGTAAATCTATTGAAAGACTAGAAAAAATATATAATAAACTATTCAGTTTAAAAATAGATCGCAAAACTGTAATCTATGCTGTCGGAGGTGGTGTTATAGGAGATTTGACTGGATTTGTATCAGCAACTGTTATGAGGGGTATTGATTATGTTCAAATACCTACAACTCTATTATCTCAAATAGATTCTTCAGTTGGAGGAAAAACTGCAATTAATAGTAAATATGGTAAAAATTTAATAGGATCATTTTATCAACCCAAACTTGTAATTATTGATACAAAAACTCTTAATACTTTGCCAAAAAAACAAATGCTATCTGGCTACGCAGAAATGGTTAAATATGCTCTAATTAAAGATGAAAAATTTTTTTCTTGGCTAGAGAAAAATGGAAAACACGTGTTAGAAAAAAAAGTAAAATATTTAGAATATTCTATTTATGAATGCTGCAAATCTAAAAAAAATATAGTTGAAATTGATGAAAAAGAAAAAGGTGAAAGAGCTCTTCTTAATCTAGGGCATACTTTCGCTCATTCGTTAGAAAGAATATCTAATTATAAAGGGTTTACCCATGGAGAAGCAGTTGCAGTAGGAATAATTCTAGCTTTTAAACTTTCTAATGAAAATAATTACTGTAATAGAAATGATTTAAACCGTGTAATTCGTCATTTTAAAGATATTAAATTACCTATAAATGTGTCTGATATTATAAAATATAAAGTAAATACTTATTCAATAATGTCTTCCATGAAACTAGATAAAAAAACTGTAAATAATATTATAAATTTTATTTTAGTGAAAGGAATAGGAAAAGCATTTATATGTGATAAGATTAATGATGAATTTCTTAAGAAATTTTTAGATAAGAATATTGCATTTTAATATTAAAAAAAGGTAAAAATTTTATATGATATTAGAAATTGTAGCTATTTTATTTCTTTTATTACTGTCAGCTTATTTTTCTTCCTCGGAAACTGCTATCACTAGAATATCAGATGCAAAAATATTGCAATGGGATAATAAATATAAAAAAGCTAAAAAACTATTAGAATCAAGAGAAAAAGTCATAAGTACGTTATTGCTAGGAAACAATATAGTAAATATTTTAGCCTCAGTATTAGCTACTAGCGTAATGATCAAATTATTTGGAGATAAAGGTATAATATATACGACAATTTTAATGACTACCTTAATATTTATTTTCTCAGAAATTCTTCCTAAAACTTACGCAATCAGAAAAGCAGAAGTACTAATTCTAAATACAGCTCCTGTTACAATATTTTTTAATTATATTTTATCTCCTGTTAGTATAACTGTGCATAAATTAGTAAGATTATCTTTATCTTTATTCACCAGAGAAGATAGCAAAAACGACTGGAAACAAAACTTAAGAGGAGCAATACTACTAGCTAATAATCAAGGTGAATTTAGAAAAAGAGAAAGAATAATGCTCGAAAATATTTTGGACTTAAGCGAAGTTAAAGTTAGCGAGATTATGACACATAGAAAAGACATTAAAAGCATTAATATAGAAGAAGATATAGATAAAATCATAAATATAGCTTTAAACGGTAGATTTACAAGATTGCCAATGTGGAAAGAAAACCCTGATAATATTGTTGGAACAATACACATTAAAGATTTACTCAGAGCTACAAATATATATGGGAAAACACAAATTATAGAGCTTATTCAAAAACCATTATTTATATCAGAAAACACTTCCCTTTCTGACCAATTAAATCAATTTAAAAATACTACTATTCAAATGGCATTTGTAATAGATGAATATGGTGATCTTCAAGGACTAATAACACTAGAAGATGTACTAGAGGAAATTGTAGGGGAAATATTTGACGAATTTGATAAGCCAACTTCAGGGCCAGAAATACTATCTGATAAAAGTGTTAATGTTGATGGAAATATGACTATTAGAGACCTAAATCGATTTATGGATTGGAAACTTCCTGATGAAGAAGCTTCAACAGTAGCAGGATTAGTTATAGATGAAGCACAAAAACTTCCCAAAGTGAGAGAAATAATTCAAATAAATAAGTTTCGTTTCACTATATTAGGAAGACAGAGAACCAGAATAACAAAATTAAATATCAGAAATCTTGAAAAAAATAAATAATTGTTATGATAAATACTTTTATAAATCTAATATCCATAGTATTTCCCATATTCATTATTATTTTAACAGGCTTTATTTGGAATAAATTTAATAATAATTTAAATGAAGAAGAAATTATTAAATTAATTACCTGGATTGGAGCTCCATGCCTAATATTTAATACACTTATAAATATAAATATTTCTTATTCATTACTTAAAGATATTGTATATATTGCCATAATATTGACTTTTTTAATGTTAATATTTTCGATGGTTATTATTAAAATATTTAAAGAACCTGTTCGGGCTTTAATAAATCCCATGACATTTCAAAATAGTGGTAATTTAGGTTTAACTATTTGTTTATTTTCTTTTGGGCAAATAGGTTTAGAATTAGCAGTAATATATTTTATGGTCACTTCAGTGCTACACTTTACTCTTGGTTTATCTATATGGTCAGGTAATATATCATTAAAACACCTTCTAAAAGCTCCAGTAGTATATGCGGTAATATTAGGATTATTAATAAATTATAATGGCTTAAAGCTTCCTATCGCAATATCGAATGCGACTACTGTTCTAGCAGGAATAACTATTCCCCTGTTATTATTAACTATGGGTGCTTCAATTGCTAAAATAAATTTTAAAATAGAAACAAAAATAGTATTTTTAACTTTAACTAGAACCCTTTTAGCATTGATACTAGCTTATTTATTAACTATATTTTTTAAAATTGATGGAGTAGCTCAAAAAATAATTCTAATGCAAGGGGTTTTACCTGCGCCTATTTTCACTTATATGTTCGCAAGTCAATATAAAGTGTCTCCAGAAAAAGTAGCAAACTATTTAATGACGTCTACTTTAATATCTATTATAACCATAACCGTATTTCTAACGATATTAATATAATTTTAATTGGAAAGATAAATGTTACCTGAACCAAAATCTCGAAAAAAAATTCATCTTAGAAAAGTATATTGTGAAGGGTACAAAAGAGATGATGGCCTATGGGATATAGAAGGTCATTTAAAAGATACAAAGACTTATAATTTTCATACAGACTATAGAGGAGACATGCTAGCAGGTATGGCAGTTCATGATATGAGTATAAGATTGACATTAGATGATAATTTAATGATAAAAAATGTAGCAATTAATATGAGCAGTCATCCATATGAAACTTGTCCCAAAATTATTGAAAATTTTCAAAATTTAATTGGTATTTCAATAACAAAAGGTTTTAGAAAAAATGTATATGCTAAAGTAGGAGGAGTAAGTGGATGCACTCATTTGGTAGAACTATTATTTCCAATTGCCACAACTGCTTTCCAAACAATTTATTCATATAAATCATTTAATAAAAAAGAAAATGTAAATGCCAATAATGATGATTCTCCATCTTTAATTAATTCATGTCATAGCTGGCGAGAAGATGGTGAGGTAATTAAAAAATACTACCGAAAATTTTATAAAAGCAAAACTAATTCCTAAATTTCAAAGACAGAGCATGCAATCCTGTTTGAAACTCTTTTTCTAATAGTTTATAAATCATTCTTTCTCTTTCGATCCTATTTTTTCCAGTAAAAGCATCACTTTCTATTTCAATATTATAATGTGTTTCTCCGTCGGAACTAGCCTCCATATGTCCTGAATGACTTTTACTATCATCTACAATATTTAAATGTTCGGGTTTAAAATTTTCAATTAATATTTTTTCTATTCTTTTTTTTCGTTCACCTTTAGTCATAAAAATAGTACCTTTCTATAATAATTTATAATAATATACATGTTTTTAAATGAAATACTCAAATAGCAAAATGAATCCTCCAGATGATAATGAAAGTCCTCAGTTGATTAAATACTGTGAATGGGAAAACTGCAATAATAAGGGTATTTATAGAGCTCCAAAAAATAGAGATAACCTTAGAGAATTTAGATGGTTTTGTCTTAAACATATAAGAGAGTATAATAAAAAATGGGACTATTTTTCTGGTTTATCACAAAAAGAAATTGAAAACGAAATAAAAAAAGATAGCACATGGCATCTTCCAACTTGGCCCATGGGACAAAAATTATTTTCTGATAAATTTAAAGATAATTTAAATATTTTAAATGAGAATACAAAAAATTATAAACTTAATAAAAATACTGAAAATAATGAAATTTTAGAGGCTTTTAAAAAATTAGATTTACCTATAGGTGCAAGTTTGGTAGAGATTAAGAAAAAATATAAAAAATTAGTTAAAAAGCATCATCCCGATGCGAATTTAAACGGTAATGCATCAAATAATAAATTAATTGAAATTAACAAGGCTTATAAAATTTTGATAGATAATAACATAGAATAAACTTTGGAAAAATATTATGGATATTAATGAAGACATAAATAAAAATAGAAATTTACCAGATACTACAATAAATACTAAAAGCACGTTTAATATAAGTAAAAGCATAGACGTTCCAGCTTATTCTGAACCCGACCGATATGTTCCTGCAATTGATCCTGGATATCATTTTGATGAAGAAACTACTTTAGCTATTTTAGCTGGTTTTACACATAATAGGAGAGTTTTAATTCAAGGACTACACGGAACAGGAAAGTCAACTCATATAGAACAGGTTGCAGCAAGATTAAATTGGAGATGTATAAGAATCAACTTAGATAGCCATGTAAGCAGAATAGATCTAATTGGAAAAGATGCTATAGTTTTACAAGACGGAAAACAAATAACAACTTTTAAAGAAGGAATTCTTCCATGGGCAATTCAATCCCCCACAGCATTAGTATTTGATGAATACGATGCAGGACGACCAGATGTGATGTTTGTAATACAAAGAATTTTAGAAGCTGAGGGCAAGTTAACTCTTTTAGATCAAAGTAAAGTAATTAGTCCTCATCAAAATTTTAGATTGTTTGGAACCGCAAATACCGTTGGATTAGGAGATACATCTGGTCTATACCACGGAACACAACAAATAAATCAAGGTCAAATGGATAGATGGAACATCGTTAGCGCTTTAAATTATTTACCAGAAAAAATAGAATTCAAAATTATACAGTCTAAAATTAAAAAGCATAAAAAAGGCTTTCTAAAAGATGAAGATATTAGCAACATGGTCAAACTTGCTAACTTATCGAGAAACGGATTTAAAAATGGTGATTTATCAACGGTAATGTCTCCTAGAACAGTTATTACTTGGGCTGAAAATAGTATTATTTTTGAAGATATTGCTTACGGTTTTAAAACGAGTTTTTTAAATAAATGCGATGAAACAGAAAGAGGCACTCTTAGCGAATATTTTCAAAGATGTTTTGGCTCTCTTCTTCCCGATGATTGGTTGAATACAATTTCAGAAAATATAATTAATAATGACTAATAAAAAAAATATAATTGAAAACTTCAAACAATCTATATCTTCAACTGTAAAAGCTATTTCAAAAAATAAAGATCTTAATATTTATTTTGGCAAAAATACAGAAAAAAAAGATGATAATCAAATTAATTTACCCTTACCTAGTGTTCATTTAGAAGATATGGAAAAAAATGAAATTAGGGGATTAGCTGATAGCATAGCCTTAAAATTTAAATACCACGATGAAAAGACTCATATATCTAAAAAACCAAAATCTAAAAGTGGAGATAGTATTTTTACAGCAATCGAAGAATCAAGATATGAATCACTTGGTATTATAGAATTTACTGGAATAAAAAATAATATAAAAAATAATATTTTAAAAAAATATAAAAATAATTCCTTATCAAATAATATCAAAAAAGAAGAAGTTGCTTTTGAAGATGCGATTAAAATTATTATGCAAGAAAATTTAACTGATCAAATATTTGATGAAGATATAAATAAAATTGGTAATGCTTGGAGAGATGAATTAGAACCTATTATTAAAGAAAATATAAATGATCTAAAAGAAAACATAAATAATCAGGACAAATTTTCTAAATTATCATTAAATTTAGTTGAACAACTTGAATCAATTCAAGCCCAAACTGAAATTGATGAAGATGAAAATAATGAAGATGAAAATACTGAAAATGATCAAGAAAATGAAAATAATGAGAATAACGAAGAAAATCAAAATTTAGATAAGAAAGATGATACAAGCACCGAAGAAGAACTCTCTAGTGAAAGTGAAGATACTCAAACTGAAATAATAGATGATGAAAACAGTGATTCGGAAAATAGTAGAGAAGCTAACCCATTTTATATTCCTCCTAAAGAAAATAAAGAACCATTTAACTATAACGCATATACTCGAAAATTTGATGAAACAATTAATGCTCAAGAATTATGTGACATAGAGGAATTATCTAGATTAAGACAAAATTTAGACAAACAAATAGATAATATGGATAATATTATTTCTAAATTAGCTAATAGATTACAAAGAAAATTAATGGCTCAGCAAAATAGATGGTGGGAATTCAATTTAGAAGAAGGAATTTTAGATTCTGCAAGATTACCTAGAATTATTATAAATCCCCATCAATCATTGTCTTATAAAAAGGAATTAGAATCAGAATTTAAAGATACTATTGTTACTTTATTAATAGATAATTCAGGTTCTATGAGAGGCAGACCAATAACGGTAGCCGCTCTAAGTGCAGATATATTAGCCAGAACGCTTGAAAGATGTGGTGTTAAAGTAGAAATACTCGGATTTACTACTAGATCTTGGAAAGGAGGTAAAGCAAGAGATGAATGGATTAGAAATGGTAGACCTGCAAATCCTGGAAGACTAAATGAAATTAGACATATTATATATAAAAATGCTAACTCACCTTGGAGAAGATCAAAAACAAATTTAGGTTTAATGTTAAGAGAAGGTATTTTAAAAGAAAATATTGATGGAGAAGCTATTGAGTGGGCAAGTAATAGATTAAATAAAAGACATGAAAATAGAAAAATATTAATGGTTATTTCTGATGGCGCCCCTGTTGATGATTCTACTTTGAGCACAAATTCTGGAAGTTACCTAGATAAACATTTAAGATATATAATTAAAAATATAGAAACGAACTCAAATATTGAATTACTTGCAATTGGTATAGGACATGATGTAACTCGATATTATAAACAAGCCTTAACAATTATAGAGGTAGACCAATTGGGCGGTGCAATAACAAATCAATTAGCACTTTTATTTGATAAAAAAAAACAAACTAGACTTAGAGCATCTTAAGATTTAGTTGCTTCTTTTTTTTCTATTAATTTTTTATAATGACATGCAGAAGTTGATAAATCTTTTTCATAGGCTGAAATAAGAAACTTATCTATTCCCCCTTTTTTTTCAACAGTTCTAATTGCACTAGAAGACACTCTAAATTTTATAGTTTTTTCTAATACTTCGCTGAAGAGAGAAATATTTTGCAGATTAGGAAGAAAACGCCTACGCGTTCTATTTTTAGCATGACTAACATTATTTCCAGTCATGACTTTTTTTCCTGTTAATTCGCATACTCTAGACATAAGAACACCCTCTAATTAATTAAACATGTTAATAAAACTACAATTAAGATCAGTCAAGAAATCTTTTTTATTTTATATCAATTTTATCTGGTCTTTGTTCAATTAACCCTATTATTCTTCTTGCTGCATCTGTAATATTAGTTCCTGGACCAAATATTGCATCCACTCCAGCTTCCTCTAATTTTTCATAATCTTCTTGAGGAATAACTCCACCAGCAATAATTAGTATATTTTTATTTACTATATTTTTAATGTATTGAATCATCTCAGGAATTAACGTTAAGTGGCCTCCAGCCAAACTAGAAGCTCCTACTACATCTGGCTTATATAATTTTACCATTTGAGCAGATTCTTCTGGTGTTTGAAACAAAGGACCCACCTTTACATCAAAACCTAAATCTTCATAAGCACTTGCAACTACATGCGCTCCTCTATCATGTCCATCTTGACCCAATTTAACTATTAAAATTCTAGGTTTCCTATTATTTTTGTTTACAAAATCATCTATTGTTTTTTTTACAAATATATAATTATCATTTTTATTTAATTCATTTCCATAAACGCCAGTTACCCCTGAATAACTAGCTTCATGACGACTAAATACTTTCTCTAATGCAGAAGATATTTCTCCAACCGTAGCCCTATTTCTTGCTGCTTCTACTGATAATTCTAGTAAATTACTGGATTGTTTTTTTGCTCCCTCTGTTAATTTATTTAATGATTCAGTAACTTTCTGATCATCTCTATTATTTTTTAACTTTATCAAACTTTTAATTTGTAATTCTCTGACCTCATTATTATCAACTTTTAAAACATCAAACTTTGAATCTTCATTAGCTTTATATTTATTAACACCAACAACAGTAATATCTCCTGAATCAATGCCTGCTTGCCTTCTTGCAGCAGATTCTTCTATCATACTTTTTGGAATACCTTTTTCCACAGCTTTCGTCATTCCACCTAATTTTTCTATTTCATCAATTAGCTTTTCAGCAGATGAAATCAGCCTGCCAGTTAATGCTTCCAGATAATACGAACCTGCTAAAGGATCAACGGTTTTTGTAATACCAGTTTCTTCATTTAAAATTAATTGTGTATTTCTAGCTATTCTTGCTGAAAAATCTGTAGGTAAAGCAACAGCTTCATCAAAAGCATTAGTATGTAAAGATTGAGTTCCTCCCATTACTGCAGCCATTGCTTCTATTGTAGTTCTTACTACGTTATTATAAGGGTCTTGTTCTGTTAAGGATACACCTGAAGTCTGACAATGAGTTCGTAACATCATGGACTTAATATTGTTAGGCTTAAAATGTTTTTTCATTAAATTTGCCCAGAGCCACCTAGCTGCTCTTAATTTTGCTATTTCCATAAAAAAATTCATTCCTATAGCAAAAAAGAAAGATAACCTCGGAGCAAAGTCATCAACCTGCAATCCTTTATTTATAGCTGCTCGTACATATTCTATTCCGTCGGCTATCGTAAATGCAAGTTCTTGAACTTGATTTGCCCCAGCCTCCTGCATGTGATAACCACTAATAGATATAGAATTAAATGAAGGCATATGCTTAGCAGTATACTCAATAATATCAGAAACAATCTTCATAGATTCCTTTGGAGGATATATATAAGTGTTTCTAACCATAAATTCTTTCAAAATATCATTTTGAATTGTACCCTTTAATTGCTTTGCCTTTACACCTTGTTCTTCTGCCGCAACTATATAATTAGCCAATACAGGAAGAACTGCACCATTCATTGTCATAGATACGGACATTTTATCTAAAGGTATCTCATCAAACAATAATTTCATATCTTCTACTGAATCAATTGCTACTCCTGACATACCAACATCTCCAGAGACTCTAGGATGGTCACTATCGTAGCCTCTATGAGTAGCAAGATCAAATGCGACAGACAATCCCATTTGTCCTGCTGCTAAATTTTTTTTGTAAAATTCATTTGATTCTTTAGCTGTAGAAAAACCAGCATATTGTCTTATTGTCCATGGTCTTCCAGCATACATAGTTGCTTTAGGACCTCTTAAAAAAGGAGAAAAACCAGGTAAACTATGTAGATGATCCAATCCTTTTAAATCATTCTCAGTATATAAAGGCTGAATATCAATGCCTTCAGGAGTAGTCCAAATTAAAGTATCAGAATTTTTTCCTTTTAATTCCTTAGATGCTAGATTTTTCCACTCCTCTAAAGTCCTAGAAAATTTAGACTCCATAAATTTATAGCCTTTCTAGTTTATTTTAATTATCTTTTACCCAAGGAACTTTAATAAATGGAATGCCCTCTTTTTTTAATTCTTTCTCTTCCTTAGAAGTAGCACTTCCTCTAATTGGTTTATCCTTTTTTTTACCTTTATAAATCATTCTAGCTTCTTTAGCAAAATCCTTACCTACATCAGTCGTATTTTTTTCAATTAATTTATTTAAAGTTCTAATTTTAGTTTTAAGTTCATTTTCACTAATATTTATATTGTTTGATTTTGAAATATTTTTTTCTATGTTAGCTCTTTTAACTGCAGGAGCCATTAATGCTCTAGATACATTCTTTGTTGAACAAATTGGACAAGTAACTAATCCCTGTTTTTGTTGTTCCTCAAAACCATCTGAACTAGGAAACCACCCTTCAAACAAATGGCCTTTATCACATCTCAGATCATATTTAATCAATACATTTTCCTAAACTATTAATTACTATTAATAATAAACAATTTTTTATATCTTTAAAAAATCATATATATATTATATTAAATATGAAAAAAAAACTAAATTCTATAATTAAAAATCAATTTGATACTGTATCTCCATGGATAAAAAATAATTTATGTAGAGATCAAAAAAGAAATAAAATTTTACTTGATATTGCTTCAGGTAATGGAAGACACAGTCTATTTGCTTCTTCGTTAGGTTATCAAGTAATTTCAGCAGATTTAAAATTAGAAAAACTATATATAATAAAAAACAATAATCAAAACTTAACTATAAATATTGATTTTGAAACTAAATTTAATTGGCCATTTAAAGATAATATTTTTGATGTAATTATAGTAACTAATTACTTACATAGAGCTTTATTTAAAAATATTTTTAATGGACTTAAAAAAAATGGAATATTAATATATGAAACTTTTTCTATTGAAAATATTCAATTTGGCAAACCAGAAAACCCAGATTTTTTATTAAAACCACAAGAACTTTTACAATTAGCAAGAAAATACCATATGAAAATTATAAATTATGAAGAATTAATAACAAATTTTCCAAAAAATAAAGCTGTACAAAGAATATGCACTAAAAAACTATGATCGCCAGGTAGACCTGATTTTTTGTGATAAAGATACATCTATATTTGCATATATTATGCCTGTATAATTATTAGCTTCTTTTAATACTCTACCCCAAGGGTCTATTATCATAGAGTGACCCCAGGTATTTCTTTTACCATAATGATTTCCTATTTGGGCAGGGGCTAAAACCCAACATGATGTTTCTATAGCCCTTGACCTTAGCAAAACCTCCCAATGTGCTTTACCTGTATCTACCGTAAAAGCTGATGGAATAGTTATGATGTTAGCTCCTCTTTTAACTAACTTACTATATAACTCTGGAAACCTGATATCATAACAAATACTTAAACCAAAATTTCCCAAATTAGACTCAACATTAACTATTCTTTCACCTGCAAAATAGCTATCAGATTCTCTATATACTTCTTTTTTAGATACCATAACATCAAACATATGTATTTTATCATACTTTCCTATTATTTCTCCCATATGATTAATAAAATAGGACCTATTAACCATTTTTGACTTTTCATGTTTAGTTTTAAGAACTGCAATTGAACCTAATAAAACTGAAATACTATATTTCTTCGCATAATCTTTCGCTTTTTTTAAAACTAGATGATTTTTTTCTGAAGTTGCATGAGCTTTCATCATTTTACCTGGGCCCATATAACCACAATTTTCAGGAAAAAGTACGATATCAGCTTTTTTACTTTTTGCCCTTACAATACTTTCAGTAATATGGTTTATATTTTTTTGAATATCAGGTACTGAAGTCATTTGCACCAAAGCAACTTTCATTCTATTCCTTCACTTTTCAATATATTTTCTAGATGGCCTTCATTATTCAATTTATATAAATCATCCCATCCTCCTATATGCTTATTACCAATAAATATTTGTGGAACTGTCATTCTTCCTCCTGACAAGTTAATCATTTCATCTTTTTTTTCTGGCTGTTCAAAAATATTTATTTCCTTAAATTTAATATTTTTTTCTTTAAGCAAACCTTTCGCTCTATCGCAAAAGCCACACAATATGCCAGTATAAACTATTACACTAGACAATTTTATACTCCCTTCAAAAAATTATCTTTATACTAATAAATAAATGTTAGTATATATATACTATGTCAAATTATAAAACCAAAAATTCAATTCCCATAATATTTGATAGAAAGAAAATACTATATAAAAATTTTGACAAAATTAAGTTATATAAAAATATAGCTCACGAAATATCCCAGCGATTAAATGAAACAACTTTTTCATATAATTATGGCATAGAAATAAATTCAAAAAGTAATGAAGCTCATAGTATTATAAATAAATCAAATAAAATAAATAATTTATATAGAACAAGTTTACATAGTAAAAATTTAACTAAAAATTTAGATATAGTATGTGATGAAGAATTATTGCCCTTAAAAAACAATGGCTTTAATCTAATATTTTCAATACTTGGTCTTAATTTAATAAATGACTTACCAGGAACTTTAAAACAGATTCACGATGCGTTAAAACCTAATGGTTTATTTATAGCTACCTTTTGGGGACAAGGTACATTAATCCCTCTTTCAGAAAGTTTAGCTTACGCAGATGAAAAAATATTAGGAGGCTTATACCAAAGAACTTACCCTTTCTGTGATATAAAAACATTAGGAAACCTTATGCAACGTGCAGGTTTTAATAACCCTGTAGCAGATGTCGAAAAAATAATTTACTCATATAAAAATATTATTGAAATTATTTATGATATAAGAAGATTAAGTGAAAAAAATATATTATCTGCAAGAAAAAAATCATTTACACCTAAATCAATCTTTAAAGAAGCAGAAAAATATCTTTATAGTAAACATTCTGAAAACTCAGAAATAAAAATACCTTATAATATAGTTTTTGTGTCAGGGTGGAAAAAATAATTATTTCTTAATCAATTCTATCATAGGTTTAATTAGTGGGATATCTGCGTCAATTATTTTAAGGTTATTTAGAGATTCTTCATCACAAAACATTATTTTCTGTTCATCATTTGCTTTAATCATACCTTTCCATTTTCTAGATATATATATAGGCATTAGGATAAAAAAATCTTCATATTCATGGGTAATAAATGAAAAGTTAGTCAAACTATTTTTATCTAATTTAATATTTAATTCCTCCTGGATTTCTCTTAATAGCGCTATTTCAGGAGTTTCATATAATTCAATCTTACCCCCTGGCAATTCCCAATAACCACCAAAATTTTTATTTTTTGGTCTTTCTTGCATAAGAATTTGTTTATTTTTATTAATTATAACAACTGAAACAACTAGTATTAATGGTTTTTTTTTATCAGTCATAAAAAAAGACTACCATATTTTTATAAATCATGGATAGATATTAATATGAAACTATTTTATGTTATTTTTATAATATTTAATATTATTAACATCAATCCCGTTAGCTCAAACACTAACATAATTCTGTCGTGCAAAGGTGTACAATGGCTTAATAGCAAAACAATTTATGCTGAGTGGGAAGTGATTAAAAGAATACCAAAATACAAAGTAATTTTTTATATAGATGACAAAATAAAAGTTGCTAAGTTTTCAATAAGAAAGGGAAATGCGGGAACTATTATAGGATTGGGAGGTTGGGACCTTAAAACAGGCGAAAAAAGTTCTCTGTCAATTACATATTCCTTAACTACTAAAATTTTTAAAGTAAAAAGTCGCTATAATAATTTAAGAATTGAGGGAAAATGTTTAGGCGATTTTCAATTATGACCTATAATCAGCATTTATACTTATATAATCATGCGTCAAATCACAAGTCCACACAGTAGCTTCCATATTACCTATTCCTAGATCCACAACTATAGAAATTTCCTTACTTTTCATTTTTGTTGCCACTACTTTTTCATTGTAATTTTTTACTAAAGACCCATTCTTGGTAATTTTTTCTCCACAAATTTTAATAGATAGTAAATCTTGTTTTATATTTACGGGAGATTTTCCTATTGCCATAATTATCCTACCCCAATTTGGGTCCTCACCAGCAACAGCTGTTTTTACTAATGGAGAATTAGCAATTGATAATGCAATAGTTTTTGCATCTTTATAAGTTTTTGCTGATTTGATTTTTATAGAAATAATTTTTTTAGCACCTTCACCATCGGCAACTATCTGCTTTGCTAAATTTATAGAAACTTTATCCAAGGCTTTAGTAAATTTTTGTACACTTTTATCATTTTTATTAGAAACCAG
>CEVZ01053640.1_pt1 | contig 30638 bp, 19 predicted proteins | sample 361371 | NCBI WGS metagenome assembly CEVZ01 (sample SAMEA2620217, study PRJEB7988) | marine metagenome | isolation source: saline water (ENVO:00002010), including
TTTTTCAATTGCAGATTGAAGTTCTTTCACATATAACTTTTTAAGCGTAAATGATTTATTAATCCAATAGATAGCAATCAAAACAATTGATATGCTAAGATAATGTATTGGAACATTAAACACTGTAATAGAAAGAAATATTAATATCCCAGAAACGCCTTCAAGGCTTGCGCGGATTGAACCTTCAATAACAGGTTTTAATCGGTTTTTTATTGTGTTTTTTACTGGTATCCATAATAATTGAATTGAAGCATTATGCAATGTAAATCTGAAAACTTGATCGGAAAATTTTGATATATAAACTGCTGCTAAAACAGGGGACATTAAAAAACCGATCGCACCAGTCATGAATAACGTTGGTAGAACTAATATGGCTACAAGAATTCCAAACCGCGATAAGAGCCTGCTTGTAATAAAAAGCTGTATTACCATCGTTGCAATACCAGTAACTGCATAATATTGTCCAAAAAAGTTTACAAGATCATCTTGTTCCGGAAAAGCTGCTACCGCAGTTATTTTAAATTGATAATCAACAACTCTGGATGCTACTGCAGCTAAACCAATAATAATTGCAAGGGACTTTAAATATGGTGAAAAAGATTTTTTTTCATCTTTTTGTGAATCTTTTTTTGAATTTGAATTTTTTTGTTCATTAATATTTCTATAAGGTCTAATTAAGTTTGCCATAAGTATTACTACTAATAAAAAACTCATAGTAGCGAAAAGGAGATTTTCTGATCCAAAAATAGATACAAACTGTTTTATGCTTGACCCTATAATTATTGCAGCTAAGGCGCCTCCCGCTCCTAGGAGACCAAATAATCTTTTTGCCTGTCTTGGATCAAATACTTGTGAGGCAATTAGCCAGAATTGTGTAATGATAATTGCATCAATAACATCTTTCCAAACATAAAGGAAGGGGATTACCCAACCTTCAAGATTTTTTTGAATTGCAAAAAGCGTTGCAATAAAAATTATTCCTGTTCCAGATACAATCGTGCTTAGATCTTTATTTTTTGATAATCGACTATAAATTTCTATTACTATAGAAAGCACAATCGCAACAGCAAGAAACATTAAGGGTAGATATTTTCTATCTACCATATTAAGAAAATATGCATCCCTAGCCGCACTGCCAGTTATGCTAATTGCTACATATGCAAAAAAATGTAAAAAGAGGATTAGAGTTGGGAACCCTTCCCCTTGATTTATATTAAATAATTTTTTTAACAAAATTAGTTTGCTTTATCTTATAGCTTAATATTGGATATTGATTAGTTGAATAATTAATCATTGATGCCAATATAGCAAATTATTAGAACTTAGAAAAATAATCACAATATTCGTCAAATTACATAGTACTATAGATAATATGATATTATAAATTAAAAGGATTAATATTTGTTATTACAATAGATGTTTTATGTTTGAAAAAAATTTATTAAAAAATAAGGTTATTTTAATTACAGGCGGTGGTACAGGTCTTGGTAAATCAATGGCAATGCGTTTTGCAGAGTTAGGAGCTAGTTTAGTTATTGCCAGTAGAAGAAAAGATGTTATTACAAAAACCACCGATCAAATAAAAGAAATTGGTTCCGAAGCCCTTGGCTTACAATGTGATGTGAGGAATATAGATCAAGTACAGTCTATGGTACATGACACATTAACTCATTTTGATAAAATTGATATTTTAATAAATAATGCAGCTGGTAATTTTATTTCTCCAACGGAAATGCTTACACCAGGTGGTTTTAAGGCAGTTGTTGATATCGTTCTTATCGGAACATTTAATTGTAGCCTTACAGTTGGCAAAGAAATGATTAAGCAAAAAAATGGTAATATTTTGAATATAGTTACAACCTATGCTTGGACAGGGTCTGGATATGTTGTGCCATCCGCTTCAGCAAAAGCTGGTGTATTAGCAATGACAAGATCTTTAGCTGTAGAGTGGGCAAAATATAATATTCGTACTAATGCGATAGCTCCAGGACCATTTATAACTGATGGAGCCTGGAAAAGATTAGCCCCACCTGGATTAAACATAAAAAAGAAGTTAAAAGATCGAATTCCCATGAAAAGATTTGGAGAACATTTAGAATTAGCTAATCTTGCTAGTTATTTAATTAGTAATCAATCAGGTTATATAAATGGGGAGGTAGTTACCATAGATGGAGGAGAGTGGTTGAAAGGTGCAGGACAGTTTAATGATTTAGAAAAAATACCTAAATCATTGTGGAAAACTATGCAAGCATTGAGGAAACGATCAAAAAAATAATTAATTAAGTAAGGCTGCCCCAAAGACACCAGCTGAGTCACCTAATTCATTTGGTATTATGGGAGTATCTTTTTTGTTACTAAATATATTCTTTTGCACTGATGATATACCTTCATTATATAGAAAATTTATATTTGAAAGACCACCACCCAATACAACAACATCTGGATCAATAACATTAATTACATTTGAAAGAGCAACGCCAAAATTTGATAGAAATTCTTTTTTCCATTTAATATAAATTTCATTAGGATCGTTGTCATATAATTCAACAATTCTTTTTAAAGGTAAAAATTCGCTTGAATCTTTTTGCCATTGTTTTTCTAATGATGGACCGCTTAAATATGTTTCTACACACCCTTTCTTTTTACAGTAACAGTCTCGACCATTCGGATATAATACTTGATGCCCCCATTCACCAGCAATAAATAATCTTCCATGATGGATTTTACGTTTGAATACTAATCCACCTCCAACTCCAGTGCCCAATATAACTCCAAATACTACTTCATAATTTTTTCCAGATCCTAATAATGCTTCTGCCATAGCGAAACAATTGGCATCATTATCTATTGCGATAGGATATTTTAATTCTCTTTCAAGATCCTGTTTAATTGGTTTACCTATTAAACATACTGTATTACTATTTTTTAAAATACCAGTCTCTATATCTAAAGCCCCAGGAGTACATATTCCTATTTGACACTCTTTATCAGATATTGATTTAATATTATTAATTAATTGTACAATTCTTAGAATAATAGATTCATACCCATCTTCTTTTTTTGTAGGAATACGTTTGCGTTCAATAACTTTATTATCTGATGATAACAAAATGCCTTCAATCTTGGTCCCTCCTAAATCTATCCCAATGCGATTCATAATTACATTACTTATATCAAATGTAACATATCTTTGAATTCAGATAATACCATTGATGTTGCACCCCAGACTTGTTGGTTATTTAAATTAAAATATGGAATAGTTACATCTCTGCCATTTAATTGACGATGTGTAATTAATTTATCATTATTGATTAAATCTAAAATATTCACGGAAAAAAGTTCCTCTACCTCCATTGAATCTAATTTAATAATTGGCTCTTTTGATGTGAATCCAATAAAAGGTGTCATCATAAATCCTGTAACAGGTATAAATAAAGGTGTTATTTGCCCTAGGATAGATATTTCATTTTTATTTACACCAATTTCTTCTTCTGTTTCTCTTAAAGCTGTTTCTAACAGAGATTCTCCTTTTTCATTTGAGCCTCCTGGTAGAGAAATTTGGCCTTTATGATATTTTAATTTTTCTGTTCTTTTTGTTAAGTAAAAGCAAATCTTTTTGTTGTTTGGAAACAGCAATAATAATACTGCAGCAGGCTTCGCCCTGTTAATATTAAAAGAAATTTTTTTCTCATTTCGGTAACTAATTTTCATCTTTTTATGAGAATCTTTTCCAGGAAGGTTGGTGTTGATTCTTTTTTTAAGATGGAAAATTAGATTATCAAATTCCACCATATTTTCTGATCATTAATTAAAAAAATCAATTACCATTCAACAGAATGACGTGTCCCCATACCAGGGCCTAAATAGATTGCGTTTAGTAGAACGCGCGTACTTGCTTTAAAATATCCTCTAAAATGTGGTTCAGTAGCAAAAAGAATTATTTGACCTTTTCCACGATATTCTTGAGTAACCCAAGCAGATTCTGCGATTCTTGATTTTGCTTCAGGCCATAATAACCCTCCTAATCGGAGATTATTTTCATCAGCTAGGCGACCGGCAACATTTATTGGTTTTTTTGCCATTAATACATTTCCAGTATTATATAAGACTGGAACAAAATCTCCACAACCAACAGTGAGCCAGTGTTCTTTATCCATATTTACTTTTAAAATAGCACCTTGGGGACGAAACTTTCTTCCTAATTGATCTAATTCTTTAATTTTTTTACTATTTTTTTCAGTCACTTCTTTACTTTCACTAGATGTATAAATATCTCCACCTTCCCATAATGCTACGCTATCAATAGAAAAATTTTCTGCTTCTTTTAAGATAGATAGATCATTATCATAAGAATCTAAATTATCTAAGACCTGTCTTCTTAATCTAACAGAACTAATGCTAACTGATGAATCAGATAAAAATGCAGCACTATTACTATAGCTAATTAAAGTGCCACCATCATCTATCCATTCTCTTAATTTATTTATTCCATTATCTCCCAGTACTTTTTTCATACCACGACCGTTTGGAAGTATAAGTACATTATACTTACTAAGATCTTGCCATCCAAAATTCATAGCATTAATTAATGATGCTCTGCTTTTCATTTTATAATCAATTAAATGCCATGTGGCTCCAAAGCTATAAGTGCTTGTTGGTGGACCAGATATTATGGCTATACGGGGTTCAATCAACATGGTAAAATTGCTGCTTCCAAGATCTGGGCCATCAGTTGCAAGAGCTGTATTTATTGCAAAAATATCAACACCATATTTTGAAGCCAGATCCTTTAATAATCCAACTTTCATATTTTTATTAGAATTATTTCTAATAACTATACTTCCTCTAGGAAAATATTCTCCTTCAATCTTAAAACCTTCTTTAGCGCACCATGCCTTAATTTTATTTTCTAATAATTTACCAACTAAATGATAGAATTGATCATCGTCACTTTTTACAGCCCATCCATATCTTGGATCTTTTCCAATAAGTTTTCCTTTATTTGGAATAGCTTGAAAAGGTTCCAAAGATATTTTTGGCATGACTTCAGTGTAATAACTATCAGTCCCATATGCATGAGATAGAGACCACGCAGTAACATCATATAATGTAGACCCTTGATTTTTTAACAGTTTTTTTCGTTCTTTTTCCATGCTTTTCGTATCTAATCTTATATCAAATGATAAAATATTATTTATAAGAATATTCAAAGGTTGGTCTAAAGGAATAATTAATGAGCCAGCAGGAATATTCTGTCTTGTAACAGTTTCACCGCTACTATTAATTGCTTTAGGCAGTTTTAGATCATTTTTATTCGTATAGACTTCAATTGTTTGTCGCTTAATAGTCTCTCCAAGTTCATTCAGTCTTGTCTTATTTGATTTAGATGAAAAAATAAATGCTTTCCCTGCATTTTTAGTTGAAACAGCTTTCTTTCTGTTATTATAATAATCTCGAAGTAGTTCTTCTTTTTGGTTTGCAATTGTTTGAAGATTTGCTATTGAGCTAATAAATTGATGATGGACAGTTTCTCTATAAGTTGTAATTGTTCCATCTTCTTTTTTTACAATGGATCCATCTGCGCCAGATTGCTCGTATAAAATACCTACTAATCCAATATATATTCCCCATGAGCTACCATAGCCAGGAAAAACTTCTTCATTCCAATCTCCAGTATAATAACTCCACCCATATTCATCAAATGCAGCTGCTTGATCCTTCGCAATTTTATCCCACCATTTAAAAATTGTTTTTGGCATATATGGATTATAAGGCGCCCTAGGAGGATTGAATAAATATGTGTCCATTGAACCCATTTCATGGGAATCAACTAGAAACTGCGGATTCCAATTTAAAATTGCGGATACTTTCCCTTTTGTTTCTGGATGTACACTTGAAAACCAATCTCGATTAAGATCAAATAAGTAATGATTGCCTCTACCATATGGCCACAGACCAGAATGATCTAAACTACTAGCATCTGAGTTTACTACTTCGCCCCGCCATTGTAATAATTGCTGGAGATATCGTTCACGTCCATCTGGATTCTCATTCGGATCAATACTTATTACTAGCTCCTTAAGAATCTTTTTAGTGGCTGAATCATCCCCTGCTGCCAATTGGTATGCCAGTTGTATTGCCGCATCAGTACTTGAGATTTCATCTCCATGTATACCATACGCCATCCAGGCAATAGCCGGTGTATTTTTAATAATTTTATTTGCTGTTTTAGAATTTTCTATTTTTCTTGGATCAGATAATAATGAAATTGAATTTTTAATATCTTTAATATTTGTCATATTTCTTTTACTTGAAATCATAAGGTATACTAAAGGTTTTCCTTCATATGTACGACCGTATTCAACAAGATTTATATTATCTAATAGTTTATCTAAATAATTGAAGTAATTCATTACCTCATCATGGTGAGCAGGTCTTGAACCAAGAGTAAAACCTAAAAACTCATCAGGGGGTTGGACATTGGGACGATAGCTATCTGCTTTAAAAAATGGCACATTATAATTCCCCAACCCATGAGCAGATTCATTTACATGTGATTGAGCAAAAGATAAACATAAAATCATTATAGAAATCAGAAATGATTTCATTGAAGCTAATAGCATTACATCCTCCTCAAATACTATTTGGAAATTGTTATGCTATTATAAATTTTAAAAGGAAATTGTTTTTATATGCTAAATAAAAAATTCAGCAATTAATTTTTTAATCAATAATTAAATACATTATTTATAATTGTAAAGAAAAACCAAAAGAAACATAGGTGTCTTCTTTTTTGTATCCAGCAGGCGGGTTACTGTTAAGATTATAATTATATTGTATATTTAATGAGACACCAGGAATAACTGTATCAATATTTATTGAAAGTATATTTTCAATTAAATACGAATCAAAATTATATGTAGGTTTATAGAAAAGTTGTTCTTCTATCTTAACACCTTCTATCGGGTATAATTTTTGCTTTGGTCGAAATGAATGTCTAAAAAATGAGTTTTCTTTATACCCTGTATATTTTTCAATTTCCCATAGTCCAGCATAGCTGATAGAAAAACCTTTTCCCATACGTATTTTACCACCAATTCCTGGATTAATCCTATAATCCAGAGCTGTTGTGGAATCAAATGTCCACTGAAATATTAGAAAAGGGGAAAATTTTTGATTTGCATAAAGATCTGTTTTTAAAACAAGATTTGCATCATTCGTGTATAAATATCCTTCATATGTAGATTTACTATTACTTAAGAAAATAGAAAACTCAGTATCAGGAAGATTAATAGAACCTTTATTTATATCTCCAATAATTGAATAAAACCATGATACATCATAATATGCATAATTATAATTTCCTCCATAATTATAATACGAGGCGCTTAATTGATTTGTAACCTCTGAAGAATAAATGATGGTACAGGTAAAAATATATAATGATATTTGTTTAAATAATTTTTTCATATTGTTTATATAATCAGAATATAAAATAAAAAAAAACAGGGTAAATATTATTTTACCCTGTTTTTACGATAAGCAATTATAATTATTAAATCAGATTATGGCTTATCCCTTGGATCTGTTTCGCGGTCACCACCTGCTTTTTTTGGTTGTTCTTTGTCACCACCTACAGCAGGCATAGCAGCTCCTTTAGACTTTGATCCTTTTTTAGATGATCTGCCTAAAAGTCTACCAAGAAAACCTTTTTTAGCTTTTTTACCGCTTTTAGGAGCAGTTGCAACGTTACCCATTCTAGCGCTGTTTCCGCCGCCTGGAGCAACTTTACCACTTGGTCCGCTAGCTTTACTTTTAACGCCACCGCTTGAAGGGCCAGATGCAGTATCATCATTTTGAAGCCTGCTAGATCCTTTGCCACTGACATTCTTTGATTTTTTGTCTTGTTTTTGTTCTTGTTTTGAGCCTGACTTATCAATATTGCGATCTTGTGCACTAACTGCTGTTACAATACTTAACAAGAGGCATACAACAAAGAAACGAGAAATGAAATTTTTCATATTCCCTCCTTGATTATGTTTATTATTCCCTTTCTTATGCAAATAATTCATAAAATGTTTTAATTATTTACTCCAATTACGAGGTTTTATTCACAATATTGATACAAAAATATTATCATTATGTTGAAAAGGCAATATTTTAAAAAAAGATATGATCTAGATCACATTTTACAAAAACTATAATATGGCATCTTTTATTCTTTTTATGCTATTTAATAGATCATCTAATTTTTTTATCGGCCATTGAGTTGAGGCATCAGATTTTGCATTTTTTGGATTATCATGTACTTCCATAAATACACCATTACAACCCGCTGCCACTGCAGCCTTTGCAAGAGTTGGGATAAACTCTCTTGCGCCACCAGTTATTTTGCCTAAACCTCCTGGGCGTTGAACACTATGTGTTGCATCAAATATTACTGGCACACCGAAATCTTGCATAATAGGAATTGAAGTCATATCTGAAACTAGATTATTATAACCAAATGAAGATCCTCGTTCCGTAAGTAATAATTTATCTCCATTTTCTTTATCAACTTTTTCAACAATATTTTTTACATCCCATGGAGCCATAAATTGACCTTTTTTTACATTAATTGTTTTCCTTGTTTTTACTGCAGCGCTTATGATATCGCTTTGACGACAAAGGAAGGCAGGTATTTGAATGATATCTACTATTTCTGCAACTGGATTAGCTTGATCCGCACTGTGAATATCCGTAGTTAATAAAATATTAAAGGCTTGTTTTACATCTTCTAAAATTTTCAAACCTTCTTGTATTCCTGGACCTCTAAAAGAAGAGTGAGATGAACGATTGCCTTTATCAAATGAGGACTTGAAAATTAATGGTAAATTATTTTTATCAGTTATTTTTTTGATTTCTTCAGCCATATATAAAATATGGTCTCTACTTTCAATAACACAAGGGCCCGCAATTATTGGAAGTTTTTCTCCACCAAATTCTATACCATTGATTTTAAAAATATTTTTCATAAACAAACATTCACAATTATGTTATTATCTTGTCCTTAATTTAAAGTAGCATGAAATTGATTTTTTATATCTTCACATCCAAACAAATAATTTTATGCTTTTTTATTATGCTATTTTACCTGTATTCTATAGGTGCTCTACATACCATTAATAAATGATATTTTATCTGTTTTCAATCAATGAAATGGTTAAAAGTTTTGAAAAATAAATTTTTAACCATTTTTATACTTATTTTTTTGTTTATTCCTGGTTGCGCTGTCCGCTTACCATCCCTTCCATCAATTCCAAAATTACCAAAGATATTTGATCGGGTGCCCTTTATACCAGATCATTGGATATCAGGCTTTATGATAGATACCACAATTTATGAACCTCCTAAATTGTTAGATTCAATTCCACCTTTTCTTTGGTTAACATATCCAGAAAATGGTGATACTTTAACAAAACTAAGTCCAGTTGCTGGTTTAGCAATTGATGATGGTGGGATTGATTCAGTCATTTTGCATTTAGATTCTTTCTTAATCAAAAAACAAGTCACAGCAGGGTATTATAACTTTACTTTAAATACAACACATTTTGCTGATACAAATGAGCATATAATTTTTGTTTCCGCTTATGATACGGTTGGGAACAAAGCAAGTAGTGATACTGTATCAGTGTATTTTGATCAATCCCGAGGTTATCCGAAGCCAGTTGAAATAACAAACATAGAATATGATTCATCATTTATTCAGCTTAATTGGCAGAGGACAACTATAAATGATTTTAGTCATTATCAATTATCTTCTATTGATTCAATAGGCGGGGATACAAATAATATTATAAAAATCACAAGGATTGATACTCCTAATGTTATTCTTGATCAATTTGACCCATCTTCACCAAAGTGGTATTGGATAACTATTGTTGATACATTTGGATTCTCTGCTTCTGGTCAGTTATCAAAAGTGTTAGATGCGCCACCTTTGCCCTCTCGATTTTTGTATATTAATCATGATAATCAATCCTTTCATTTAATTTGGTCAAAAAATACAGAAAAAGATTTTGATAGTTATATCTTGTATGGAAGATCCCATGATGATACCACCGGCAATCAAAAATTATGGTCTAGTAAAAATGCAAATGATACTATGTATGTTGAAAATAACATTTCTTGGGGGACACATCGTATATATACTCTTATAACAAAAGACTATTGGGGGTTTGAATCCTTAGATTCAATTAGCGGTAATGCAATAACTAAAATTTTGTTTTTTGGCGATAGAAATGGATTTAGTGATCAGCTTGATATATTTAGTTTGGATATGAATCACCATGAAGAAATGTATTTCCAAGAAGAAATGAGTGGTTCAATTATGCAATTAATTCTTCAAGAAAAAGATTTTTACATTATGGATAACCCAATAAAAGGAAAAAAATTAGTTGATAAAAATTTTACTGATCCACCTGTGATGTGGATTGAATCATTGGCAGCAAATCCTTTTGACACAACAAATTCTTTAAAATTTGATATGGCAAAAAAATATTACGATGTATTAAATAAAACAAATGGGGAACCATCTTCAAATCTAGGTTATCCAATGCATTTTAGCCCTGATGGAAAAACTTTATACTTTACTGATAATAATTTAGGGGATCCTAAATTAGTAATGATGGATATAGATAGTGGAGATGTTTCAGAAGTATCAACTATTCATACAGATCTATGGTTTGATATGCATCCATTGGGTGATACCCTGGTATTTGTAAAAAATATTGGATATAATACTGCTATATACAGCTTGCCATTAGATAGTGGAGCAACACCAATCAGACTTTCCTATGAAAAAGATTCAAAAAACCCAGTGTTTTCATCTGATGGTACGTTAGTTATTTATACTGCAAGAGATCGGTTTGGTAGTAAAAATTTATACAGTGTTCGAAGCAATGGATCTAACTATAAAAAGATTACAGCATTTAATGATCCAGCAGATATTATTTTCCCTATTGGGTTAACATCTGTTGATTCAATAGTATTATATGTTATGGCATCACAAGTTAAAAAAGATCAATTTGAAATTTGGTCTATACATTATAACGGTTCAAATGATACATTTTTATCCAGATGCACATTGGATGGAGATGATCGACCTAGACTAAGCCCCGATGGGAATAAAGTACTATATCAAAATGAATTCAATTTATGGACGATGAATATTGATGGTTCAGAAAAGTTTCGCTTAACTGATTTCCCAATAGGTCATATAGCATATCACGGTCAATGGTCTCCATCAGGAAGTCATATTGTATATATTCATCGAACAGGTGATTGGGGATCAGATACTTTTATTGAATGGATACGTTCAAATGGAAAAGATTTTTCTCGACTATCTGAATTGAATAATATTGTTATTTCTGATGGAGTAATTCAATCAAATAATTCCTTTAGGTTTTGGCCAGTTTTTCAACCATAATATTTTTGTGATCCCCATCAATGTTTCAAATGCATGATCTGTGTTACATTTTATCAGGGAATAGCCCTGCAAAAAGAAACCCCTTTCTTGCAAGAAACAAGAGGATAAGCTTGCAGGGCTATCTCCCAATCAGCCAGATGTAAATATTCAATTTATTTTATTGTATTTAGCACTATTCCAAAATATATACTGTAAATTTTTCCTATGTCTTTAGGTGATAGATATAAAACAGAAATTACAAATGAAAAATGGGATGCAATAATTATTGGATCTGGTATAAGCGGCTTGACATCTGGACGATTATTAGCAGATGCTGGAAAAAAAGTACTTATTTTAGAAAAACATTTCAAATTTGGTGGATACACGCACACCTTTAAGCGTAATAATTATGAATGGGATGTTGGCATTCATTACATTGGAGGAAACCTTCATAAAAACAATTCATTTATACGCCGACTATTTGATTATCTTTCAAACAATAATCTAGATTGGTCTAGGATGGATGATATTTATGATAAAATGGTTTTTCCCGATAAAACATATGATTTTGTTACTGGTAAGCAGCTTTTTATAGATCAAATGATTTCTTATTTCCCTAAAGAAGAAAATGCGATAAAAAAATATATTGAATTAGTAAATCAAGTTTTTAAATCTAGTCTTTCATATTATTCAAATAAAGCACTCCCTGGTATTATTGGTTCAATCACCTACCCGTTTATGAGTAAATCATTCTTACGTTTTGCAAAAAGAACTACAAAAGATGTTTTATCAGAAATTGGATGTAGTCAACAGTTAATTGGCGTTTTAACTGGCCAATGGGGCGATTATGGATTACCCCCTGGTCAAAGTAGCTTTGGGGTGCAAGCTATGATTACGCGTCATTATTTTGAAGGCGGATATTATCCAATAGGCGGTTCAAGGATGATAGCAGAAACTATTATACCTGGTATACAGTCAAAAGGTGGCAAAGTTGTTTTAAGTACGGGAGTAAAAACAATATTAACTCACAATGGAAATGCAATAGGAGTTCTATTAGATAATGGGGATGAAATTATGTCCAAAAAGATTATTAGTAGCGCAGGTGTAAAAAATACATTTGAAGTATTGCTAAATGATGAAAATAAAACTTCAAATAAATCAGCCCCTATTAATCAAGTGGATGCGTCTACTGGTTACTATTGTTTACATATTGGTTTAAATAAGTCAGCTAAAGAAATAGGTTTAAACAATGCAAATTTATGGGTATATCCAGGTTACGATCATGATCAGAACCTTGAAAATTATTTATTAGATAATAAACAATCCTATCCTGTTGTGTTTATTTCATTTCCTTCAGCGAAAGATCCTACGTGGGATAAATATCATCCTGATTCTGCAACTATTGAAGTAATTACTGTAGCAGAGTTTTCAAAGCATAGACAATGGGAAGATACTGAATGGAAGAAGAGGGGAGATGAATATGATTTATTAAAAGAAAATATTTCACAAAGTTTGTTAGAATCCTTATATAAACATTCTCCAAATACAAAGGGACATGTAGATTATTATGAATTATCTACACCCCTTACTAGCAGAGATCTTGCAAATTATAAAGAAGGTGAATTATATGGAATTAATCATACACCTCAGCGATTCGAACAGAGGTGGTTAAGGCCAGAGACAAAAATAAAAAATCTTTATTTGACCGGACAGGATATTGTAACTGCAGGTGTATCTGCGGCAATGATGTCAGGAGTCATAACTTCTTCGGCTATTTTAAAAAAGAATCTAATGAAACAGTTTCTTCATTAAAATTTTTTTTAGAAATTCTGACTCTTTTTAACCAAATTCAATTCGTAGTAGTCTGAATTATTAAATAATAGAAAGGAAAATATGAACGCCACAATTAAATCTATAACATATATCGTTCTGATATTCTCAACCATTCTTCTATCACAACCTGGTGGGAGAGGGGGGTTCAATCCTGCAAATATGCCAAAGATTGGTGTATTACAAGGGGTTGTTATTGATTCTGCATCAACAAACCCAATACCATATGCTTCCATTTCTGTTGTAAGTATGCGTGGTAATGAAGTTGTAACTGGTGGAATAACCAATGAAATAGGTTCATTTGATATTAAAGAAATTCCTATGGGTATGTATAATGTCATTGTAGAGTTTATTGGTTATGAAAAAGTTAGCATTGGCCCAATAAAGCTTTTTCCAGGTGATGGAGGAGGAGTTGAGCAAGATTTAGGGACAATTGCCATGGAGTTGTCAGCAGTCCAAATGGAGGAAGTTGATGTTTATGGTGAAATACCTAATATGATTTATACAGTTGATAAAAGAATTTTTGATGCAAAAAAAGATATGACATTAGTTGGGGGAACAGGTTCAGATGCATTAAAAAAGATTCCTTCTGTTGATGTAGATATTGATGGAAATGTAACATTAAGAGGGGACGGAAATGTAACAATTCTTTTGGATGGACGGCCTATGCGTGGAGATAGAAGATCGATGGTGGAAGATCTCCCTGCAGATATGATTGATCGCATAGAAGTGATCACAAATCCTTCTGCAAAATACGATCCAGATGGAATGGCAGGTATAATTAATATTATATTGAAAAGAGGGCGTTTTGAAGGAATGAATGGATCTACAACCATTACAGCGGGTGAGTATAGCCGCTATAATCTTTCAGGAATGTTTAATTATCGTAGAGACAAACTTAACTTTTTCACAAATGGTAGTTATCGATTGTGGAATAGCTCTGGTGGAGGGAATAGATTATTTCAATATATTTATCCAACAGTTACCAATGAAAACAGGCAGCGCACAGAGGGGGTTAGAGAGCCTACTTCAAATAATATTAAACTAGGAACCGACTATTATTACAATAAAAACACGATGTTTACTTTAGCAATGACATATAAAAAATTTGATCGACAAAATGAAGAAAAAATATATTATTTCAATCCAAACTATATTTTTGAAACAGAGGAATTTGATAAGGGGACTGATTTGGACTTTGAATTTGGTTATTATAAAGATTTTGCCGAAAAAGATAGAAAACTTGTTTTTGAAGCTAGTAACACAATCAATGAAGATGAAGGGTATGAGCATGCGTTTTCTAATTTATCAGCTTCAAATACATATACAGGTGATCATGTGCATAGTGAAGATGATCCTTATCATAAAGAGAAAAATAATAATATCATTATAAAATCAGATTATACACACCCATTTGGTCAATCATCAAAGTTTGAAGCAGGATTTAAAAGCACGATCAAACAATTCAAAACGGATCAATACTATTTAGAATCAATATTTGATTCAGATTATAATGAAGATGTGCACGCATTGTATGGAACATTATTGTATAATTTTACTGATAAGCTTGGTGTTCAATTAGGTGCACGTGCGGAACAGGCGAATACTAGCGCTGTAATAAATAAACAAGATTCCGATGAACATGGAAATGATGATACAACAAATATATTTTTATATCTTATGGAGCAAGCCTTGGATCAGTCTCCATTTGAAAATGATTATTTTCAAATTTACCCGAGTGTAAATATGTTATATAATTTGAACCCCACGCAGAGAATACAGTTTGGTTTTAGTAAAAGGGTAAATCGCCCAAGAAGAAGGACATTAACTCCTTTCCCTCAAAGTACAAACAATACTTCATTTATTCGTAGAGGGAATCCATACTTAAAGCCAGAATATAGCAATGTGGCTGATTTAAATTTCTCAAGTAACTCCCGTAAGCTTACATTGAATACAGGAGTGTATTATTCACATCTAACAGATAATATTAGCTGGTGGGATAGAGATTATATTGTTTATCAAGATACGACATATGAAGTAATGGGTTCAGACAATGCGGGAAAATCAGAAAGAAATGGGATAGAATTTTTTGTTAATTATAGACCAATGCCATTTATTATGTTTATGATGAGTTTAAATACATGGAATTCTAGGACATATGATTCTGGGGAATCTGATTTAAATGGTAATTCTAAAGGATATTTTGCATGGGGAAGCAGTATGATAACGATCCCAATGATAGGAAGATTGGATATTTCAGGTAGATATAGAGGACCAATGGAAATTACAACTGGAAAAATCAACCCCTCTCTTACGTTAAATTTATCATTTCAGAGAAAATTTATTGATAACAAGCTCACCATGACAATAAAAGTACGTGATTTATTGGATAACAGTAATTTTTCTATTGAAACAGAAGAACAATTAATTGATCTAATTAGTTTAGAAACTTATACAAGAATTATGGATGCCGATCGTAGGAGAGATAAAAGATCTATCTCTTTATCCTTAAGTTATAGTTTTGGAAAAATGCAGCAAAAAAGACGATTTAAGAGTGATAGAGAAGGATTTGGTGGAGGCGGAATGGATATGAGTTATTAAATGATTTAATAAATGAGAAAGCCCCTTAGGGGCTTTCTCATTTGTGGCTCGGGACGGAATCGAACCGCCGACACAAGGATTTTCAGTCCTCTGCTCTACCGTCTGAGCTACCGAGCCCCCAAAAATGCCGTGAAAATTAGTTTGATGATAGCCCTTTTCCAAATGATTAACATAATTGTTTTTCATCTTTTAGTTTTTTTTCTATTTATATATTTTTGCCAACCTTTTAAGGGATAAAATGAAAATACTTCTTGCAACTCATAATAGAGATAAAGAAAAAGAATTACAGAAATCATTAGAAGATACAAATGTAGAAATCTGTTCCTTATTTGATTTTCCTGAAATAGGAGATATTGAAGAAACTGGTAAGACTTTACTTGAGAATAGTCTTTTAAAAGCTAGAACAGTGTTCAATATAACAGGTATTCCAACAATTGCTGATGATACTGGTTTGGAAGTCGATTTTCTTGATGGTGCACCCGGTGTATATTCTGCACGATATGCTGGAGAAAAAGTTTCTTATCAAGATAATGTAAATAAGTTATTGTTAGAACTTGATGGTGTTCCTTATAACAAAAGGACTGCAAAATTTCGCACAGTAATTTCATATATTGATATTAAACAAGAATTGTGGACAGAAGGTCATATCGATGGGATTATATCAGATAATATAAGAGGTGATAAAGGATTTGGATATGATCCAGTATTTTTTGTTCCACATATTGGAAAAACCTTTGCGGAACTTTCTTCAGCTCAAAAGAATAAAATCAGTCACCGTGGGATTGCTTTACAAAAACTTCGTAAAATTCTTATAAATGTGCTAAAATAGGATAATTAACGATTAAAACAGGAGAATTCTCTATAGACCTACCGCTATCGGATTGATGGTTCCCTGAGGGGGCCAACCGACATAAATAACGAAATAGGAGAAACCCTTTGAAAAAAGGGCTTTACGTCATTTTTGCATTCTTTATGACCATAGGTCTGAAAAATTATGCTTTCGGCCAACAGGAGAGGTCTGTCTCCACCTTACCAGTTAGTTACCATATTCGATCTTCTTATGTGGTTTCTGCTTTTCCAAAAATACCATCACCATTAAGCGTAATGAAAGACACTTTAGGTCCACCAATAAATATATTAAACGTAAGTTATGGTGAACGAATCATTGATATATCAATAGATAGTAGTTGGAAATTTATATCTTTCACAGAGTATATTGATGATGAAATATTACGAGTTCCATTTACTTGCTCTGTAGAATGGTATTATAATCACATGATTCAAGTAAATAGGGTATTGAACTTTATAGAATCATTCAATAAGCCAAGTCAAAGTGATCAACGTTATACCAAGCGGCAAGGCGGAAGATATTTGGAAATGGTTGGAATGGATATGGGAGAGTTTGGACGGGTATCTCTTCGGGTTAATGGTAATATAAATATTAATGGAAAATTAGTGCAACAAGATCAAGAGCTTGTTCGGTCAAGTTTAAGAGAAACACAAAATACACATTTGGAATTTGATCAGAAACAGGCAGTAAATATTGAAGGAAAGATTGGTGACCGCATTACAGTAAAGATGGATAGGGATTCAGAACGTGATTTTGATTGGGAAAACAATATTCGTATTTCATATGAAGGAGAAGAAGATGATATCGTACAAAAAGTTGAAGCAGGAAATATCTCACTATCATTACCTGCAACACAGTATGTTACTTTTTCCGGACAGAATAATGGTTTATTTGGGTTAAAAGCAATTTCAAAGCTTGGACCAGTGGATATCACAACTATTGCATCAATTGAGAAAACAAAAAAAGAACAGCAAGAGTATAAGGGAAGCAATGAATCTGCAGTTATAAAAATTAAAGATAGCGACTATATAAAAAACCAATACTTTTTCATCCATGAATGGTTTCGCAATGGTATAGATACAACCCTTAGTGGAACTTATATTAACATTCCTTCTTTCTATCCATTATATGAAGGTTCACACTTCGTTGGCAATGTTATCATTAGAGATTTTGATTTATATAAACTTGAATCAGCAAATGATGCAAGTACTGATCCAGGCATAGCTTATGCAGATTTAAACAATATTAATGAGACAGAAAGCCAGGAAGGTAATTTCAAAAGACTAGAACCAGGCCAGGATTATTCTATAAGTAATGATCTTGGGTTTATTAGATTGCGCAATCGATCATCAAATGAAGCATTTGGGTGTACCTTTGTTTTAGCAAATAGGCAAACAGGTGATACGTTATTAACAGTTGGAAGTGGCATTAACCCTACTGATTCTACATCAACTTTAGTATTAAAAATGATTAAACCAATTTCATTAACCCCTAGCCATTCTACCTGGGATCTAATGTTTAAAAATGTATACTATATGGGAGCATCGAATATCAATAAAGAAGGTTTCGTTGTTAGAATTGTTAATCAACGTCAAAATCCACCATCTGAATATGATCTTGGAGGTACACCGTACATTACACAATTTGGTTTAGATAGTTTAAATGAAACTGGGATAAGGCAATCAGATGAATTAATTGATATGGAAAATAGCAGCATTGTTAATATGGGTAATGGTGAGTTAATGTTTCCAACATATTATCCATTTGCATATGATTCATTAGAAGGTGGAAACAAAAATGTAGAATTGCAAAGCATCCTTGGAGAAGGGAAAATGTATACTACAACAACACAAACCGAAATAAATAATGATAGTCGTTTTGAAATTCAGGTAGAATATACAAATCAAAGTTCCAATATAAATCTCGGGTTTATGATAGTTGAAGGAAGTGAACAGGTTTTTGTAGATGGATTGGAGTTAAAGCGTGGTGTTGATTATCAGATTGATTATTTTTCTGGAACACTCATAATGAATGAAGAATTAAATCCTAATGCAGCATTAAAAATATTATTTGATAAGCATGAAGTTGTATCTTTTGATAAGAAAACAATTTTTGGTACACGAGCGCAAATGGATTTTGGTGAACGGTCATTTATTGGAGCGACTGCATTATATTTTAATCAATCCGTAATGAATGAAAAGATAGAAGTTGGTTATGAGCCAACAAGAAATTTTATTTGGGGTGTAAATGGTCGATATGATCAACCCATTGAAGGATTAACAAGATTTATAGATAAATTACCAATAATAAATACTGAGAAAACCTCATCATTTTCTATTGAAGGAGAGATTGCACAAGTGATGCCAAATCCTAATTCAATTAACAATTCTGCAACAGGTGATCCTAGTGGTGTTGCATATATAGATGATTTTGAAGGAGCAAAACGGACTACATCCTTTCCTATTCAACGTAGATTTTGGAAAACTTCTTCTCCACCATTAATCGGCTCATTGAATAAAACTTTAAGTCATCGAAATAGGGCAAATATGTATTGGTATAATCCATATGTACAGTGGAGAACTAAAGATATTTGGCCAAATCAAGAGACCTCTATTCGAGCGCAAAATGAAACAACAGATATTTTAGTAATGAATTATAAACCATTTGATCACCAATCGCAACTAGCGCAGGATTCATTGTGGGCAGGTATCATAACGACCTTATACTCAGGAGATTATGATCAAACGCAAACAAAGTTTTTCGAGATATGGATCCGCAATAAAAATGGTGCACAATCAAAACTAAGTATTGATCTAGGAAAAATAAGTGAAGATTGGAATGGAGATGGTTCTCTCAATACGGAAGACATTCCAATTGCAGGAATGATTGGTGATGGGCTATTAGATGACTCTGAAGATATTGGATTAGATGGATGCTCTGATGAAACAGAAAATGGATGGGGAGGTTGTTTAGATTTTGGAGGAACATATAATGAATATTTATCAGCGGGAGAAACAGAATTAATAAATGTTGGCAATGATATTGACCCTAATGACCCAAATGGAGATAATTGGAATTATAGTGAGGGTAGTAATGATTATAAAAGTATTAATGGAACGGAAGGAAATGCGTTAGATGCAGGGAGATATCCTGATACTGAAGATCTTGATAGAACAGGGTTTTTGGATAAAACTAATGATTACTTTACGAAGACATTTACTTTGGATGATACAACATACTTTTCTGGAGAAACAGTAAAAAATGGGCAACCTACAGGTTGGAAATTATTCAGAATACCATTAAGTCATTTTGAAATGGCAGATAGCGCAGGAAATGATGAGTGGAACGAGATTAAATTTTGTAGAATAAGATTATCTGACACCACACAAACATGGATTCAGGTCGCAAAGATTGAATTAGTAGGGAATGAATGGCAAGAACTTGGAATTGCGTCCGATTCATCAGAAGTATATAGTAAAACAAATTCTGATAGTGTATTTGCAATATCAGTAATTAACACTGAAGATAATGCTAACTATAAACCACCAAAGGGAGTAAAAGGAGAATATGATCGTATAAATGAGATTCGTTCAAAAGAGCAATCATTGGTATTAAAATTTGACAATCTTGCTCCAAAACAAAAAGGAGCTGCTTTAAAAACTTTACTCAATTTATCAGGAGACAGAGCTAAAAGTTATTTAACATATGATAAATTGAAAATGTATGTATATGGAAATAGTTCGTGGATACAAACTGCTGAAACAAAGGTAGAGTTTTTTATGAGATTTGGCCTTGGAGAAGATTATTACGAACTAGTCCAACCCGTCTATCAAGGGTGGGATGAATCAGAGAATAGAAACTCTATTAATCTTAATTTGAATTGGCTTACACAACTAAAATTACAGGATTCAACAAATGTAAAAAAATTAAATGATAACGATACCATATCAGATTCTTCAGGAATTAAATATTATACATTTTATAATGATGAAGGAGTGCCTACTGGAAAACAGATAAGAATTAAAGGAAAACCAGCATTATCAAGAATAAAGTTTTTTATGGTTGGTGTTAAAAATGTATCTGATGAATGGATAAATGGTGAAGTATGGATAGATGAATTACGATTAAGTGGCGTCAAGAAAGATCGAGGGGTTGCAATGAGACTTACATCTAGATTAAGCGTTGCTGATATTGCAAATACATCAATTACTTATAGCAGAAAAGATGCAGATTTTCATGTATTACAACAACGATTAGGGACCAATCAAACTGGAGAAAATTTTAACCTAAATACAAATTTTCAACTTCATAAATTATTACCTAAATCATGGGGTATTAGCATACCATTAAATCTTTCCATGACAAATTCATCTAATACTCCAAAATACTTTCCTGGTTCAGACATTTTAGTTAAACAAGGAGAGGCCCCAGATTCAATTCTTACAAAATCAACTGGTTTGAATTTTAGTACATCTTTAACTAAATCTAGTAAATCTGATAATAAAATTATTCAGTATACAATCGATAAAATTAAACCAAGTTTTAGCGCAAGTAGATCTTTTTCGTCAAACGAATTAAACAAGGAAGTGGTGAATGAAAAATATTCAGGAAAAGTTAGCTATTCCCTTCCATTTGGTCGTGATAATTATATTAGTCCTTTTAAATGGTTTAAACCAATTCCTATTATAGGACAAAAATTGAGTGAAATACATTTTTATTACACACCATCCAACTTTAATTCTTCTTTAAACTTCAGTGAAAGCTTGAGTCAAAGGATTAAACGTGTTGGAGGAAAATCTCCAGATACATATAATTTTGGACTAAATAGAAACTTTTCAATGGACTATATGATAACAAATGGAATAAAAACAAAATATACAAGGGCAGTTAAAAGCGATATGCAAGATTATCGGGGATATGCATGGTTAGCCATTAAAGATTTGGACCCAGGAGTAGTAGAAAATATTACTGAAAATTTATCAACAACGTTCAACCCCACAATTTTTTCATGGTTAAAACCAAATATGAATTATTCATCTGCATATTCATGGAATCAAGATCGAGAAAGCACTATAGGTGGAGCAAATATAGGAACACAATTACGTTTTTCATCAAGTATCGCATTAAGTTTAGCCAATATGTTTGAAGTGATATATAAGCCACCAACAAAAGCTTCTACTGTTCCAAAAGGAAGATCTAGAAGAAGGAGAGCAAAACAGGAGGAAGAAAAAGTAGAAGAGAAAATACAAAAAGATATTCCTATTTTGACTTTTGCCCATGGATTACTAAAAAAGATTAATCCAATAAATTTCAGTTATTCTGAGAATTTAACGAGGACTGGCAGAGGTGTAATTGGAGATGTCCCATTAGGCTATCGATTTGGCTGGGAGCCAGATCATGGTTTGTCTCATTCTGAAAGAATAGGGTCTGATATAGGCGCATGGGATCACAAACGCGATTTTTCTTTGCGTTCTGGATTTAATTTGACTAGGAGTATTAGTACAAGTCTTAATTATTCACAAAATGTATCTACAACAAGAAGTGGGTCTGGAACAGAACAAAGAAATATGTCCCGTGATTATTTTGCATATGGGGAAAAATTGGAAAATGGGCTTCCTCTTCCTGGATGGAGTATTCGCTGGTCAGGATTAGAAAAATTGCCTATTATTAAAAAGTATTTGAGATCTCTTTCATTTGAACATGGTTTTAGCGGAAAAGAAGTGCGTGCATGGCAATTTGAAAATTTTGAAGGACCTAATATGCCCTTGCTGGACTTAGAATCCTTTATATTAGATTTTGAAGAATTTGAAAGATCATCCCGTGTAAATACTAATTTTTCTCCATTAATTGGTTTAACTGCAAGTTTGCAAAAGGGTATCTCGCTGAATTTTAGACATAACTTATCAAAATCATTAGATCGTGTGCCAACAGGTATAACGGTTCATCGTGATAAAAGTTATACTTCTAGTGCTAACTATAGTCATAGAGGAGGTATTACAATCCCACTTCCTTTTATGGAAGATTATAAAATTCAAAATACCGTTAATTTTCAGTTTAACTTTGATATGAATGAGAGTGAGACTTTAGGTAGTAAAAATGGTGGTTTGGAGTTTGGGCAAACTGCATTTAATTCTGGCTGGAAAGCTGGTATTAGAATCACATATACATTTTCTGCTAAAGTTAGTGGTAGTATGATTTATGGATATCACGAAAATGAATCTATGACGACTGGAAAGAAAATTGATCGCGATTTTGGCTTTGATGTAAATATTGCGATAACAGGATAATAATGAGATTGTTTTTTTATAACTGTATATCTTTTTTATCTATTGTAATCATTTTTTCATGTAATGATTCAGTTCCAAATTTTGATGAGAATAGTGCATATCAATTTTTATTAGATCAATGTGATTTTGGTCCACGCAATCCTGGATCTGAAGGATATAATAATTGCAAAGAATATCTAATAAAAACTCTTGATAGTTATTCAGACACAGTATTTACGCAACCTTTTGTTATCAATGATATCGATGACACGCAGTATGATTTAGATAATATTATTGCTCAATATAATATAAATAGCAATTCCCATTTGTTACTTGGTGCACATTGGGATACGAGGCCATGGGCGGACAGTGATTTAAATATAGAAAAACACAATCAACCAATTATTGGCGCTAATGATGGAGCTAGCGGTGTTTCAGTTCTTTTAGAGTTAGCAAAGATATTTCATTATAACCCTCCACCGATCAGAGTTTCTATTGTTTTATTTGATGCTGAAGATATGGGTAGGCCTGGTGTGCCAAAAAGCTATGCGAGAGGATCACAGTTTTTTGCAAAAAATCTTCCAATAGAAAAGCCTGATGAAGCAATTATATTAGATATGATTGGAGATAAGGAATTGCATATACCGATTGAAAGGTATTCGTATCAACAAAATAAAGATCTAGTAAAAAAACTATGGTCATTAGCAAATAAACTAAATTTAGAAGCTTTTGAATCAAGGATTGTTCACACAATATATGATGACCATGTTCCTCTTTGGCAAGAAGCAAAAATTCCAGCGATAGATATTATAGATTTTAATTATCCTAATCGATATAGTAATTATTGGCATACTTCACAGGATACACCAGATAATTGTTCAGCACAGAGTTTAGGGCAAGTAGGAAATCTATTAGTTCATTATATTTATGGAAGTCAGAAATGAATTTCATCTTAAATATATTTAAGTATTTTACCATTATTTTTATTTCAATTATCCTTAATTATGGCTGTTCTGATTCTTCGGATAGTAGTAATCAAAATAATCCATTAGGGAATTTACAATTTAGCTATTTACAGGATGATCGTATTCTTTATTTTGCAATTGATGTGGAGCCTAGTATAAGCCGATCTCCATTAGAAAGTACGATCTTATATTGGTATGGTACAGATACAACAGTCTCTCCAGATAATTTATCGCTTAATGATGATGGGGAAAATGGAGATATAATAAGAGGAGATCATTTATATTCTTTAAAAATCTTGAATGATACGTTGTTTTTAGCAAACCCTATTGCGTTAGATGATACGGGAAAAGTGCATATCAAATTTCAAGCAAATTATGGCAATGGCTCTACATTTATGCTAAGAGACTCATTTTATTTGGGAAATATTATACCACAGTTACAATACATAATTGCGCCAGATACGATAGTAAGACCAACAGATAACAGTGTGATATTTAAAATTGTAAAAGCCAAAGCACATGATGCAAATGGATTAGATGATATAAGAAGAGTTGGATTTGTTTCATATCATGTTGAAGGAGATTCTTTTCTTAATAAAGGAAACTTAATTAATCTGTATGATGATGGAAGTGAAGTGATAATTTATGAACCAAATTTTACTAGCGGTGATTCAATAGCTAATGATGCAATATATAGTTTCCGCGTACCAATCTTTGGCTCTGGCAATCTTGACCCCTCATTGCAGACAAAAACTGGAACTTTTCATTGGATTTTTGACGCAATGGATATGTCTAATACTTATTCAGACACACTGATACATAGGGTCATTGTAGAATGAAAAGATTTATATTTTATATAATAATAATTTTCAATGCAGATTTTATCTCTGCTCAAAAGTTATTTCCAAAAGATTATGCTTTTCGTTCCATAATTGCTGATTCTACAGATTCTTTATTATCGAGTACGAATACTATGCGGAGCAATGTAGTAACAGAAATAATTTTGCAGAGTGATAACTTAGTTTGGTTAGGCACTGGTTTAGGGATTAGCATAGTACGCGATTCACTTACTGTTGAAACATTACAAGACACGATGGAATTAACTAATGGTGCTTATACTAATAGAATTCCATCTGGAGGAATCTCTGCTATGACAACGGGAGACCCTGGAGGCCCTTATGAAAAATTTATGTTTGCTGCAGCCGCAGGAAGTGAAAATGATATTCCTATTGGGAAGGGCATCGTATTTACAACAGATGCGACTGATAGTACGATAAATTGGATCTATTATGATCAGCCAATGGATGATGCTCTTTCAGATACTATACCATTCGGTGATATTGGGTTTATTGCAGTTTTGCCTGTAACTGTCCCACAAGCTAACGTTACGTATGATATGGATCTTTCAGAAGAATTCGCTTGGACAGCGAGTTGGGCAGGAGGTTTGCGGAGATTTAAGTTTAGCGATCAAGTATGGGAAAGAGTTCCACTGCCAATGGATAACCAATATGAATTAACAACTTGTAAGGACACTTCTTATGTAAGAGTAGGAGGTAAATATATATTAAAAGATTTTTATTTAAACCCCCGAGACCCACTTGATGGTGGGAATCATAACCATAAGGCATTTTCAGTGTTAAGCTATGGTGATACAATTTGGGTTGGAACAGCAAATGGTATAAATCGAGGAATCCTTGGCTCTGGTAATTGTATTGATTGGGAGCATTATTCATACCCAATGGATAATCTATCTGGAAATTTTGTTGTTGGTTTAGAAGCTCAAAGGTTAAATGGAAAACGAATCATATGGGCAGCTACAGTGAACGCAGATGACCCAACAGAACAACGTGGTTTAAGCTACACAATTGATGATGGGTTATCATGGAATACTGCACTATTAGGTGAGAGAATATATAATATAGCTTCATTTGATTCTTTAGTATTTGCTGCATCAGCAAATGGTCTTTGGAAAACAGAGGATGGAATAAATTGGGCATTATATAATCCTGCACATCAAGCAATTCCTGTTCCTAATACGGCTATATATAATATAGATGAAGTATTAGCAGATGAAGTGTATAGTGTAGCATTTGATGACCGTCCATACTATGGTGATCGTTCTATTTGGATAGGAACAGGAGATGGGGCAGCCCATTCATATGATCTCGATGGATTAAATTGGAAAATTTTTCGCGCAGAATATGATATCAATGAGGATTATGCCTACCCAAATCCTTTTTCTCCATATACTCATAATGTACGTAATGATAATGGATATGTACGTTTTCATACAAATGAGTGGCCCGGTACATTTGTTATTGATATTGATATATATAATTTTGCTATGGAAAAAGTATATGCCGGATCATTTGATAAACGCATATCATCATCCGGTGCATTAAAATGGGATGGGCGCGATCAACAAGGGACTTATGTTCATAATGGTGTTTATTTTGTAAAACTTACATATCCTGAAAATCAAAGCAGCAAACCCTCGCCTCATTGGGTTAAGCTAATTGTGGTAAAATAGATGAAACGCTATATTTTATTGTTTATTGTTTTAGTTCCATCGATTTATGGTTCAGACTATGCAAGTTATTCTGGAGCATTTTTACGGATGGGTACTTCAGCTAGATCATTATCAATGGGGAGTGGGTTTACAGCAGAAATTGATCAAGGATTTGCAGCATATCATAATCCAGCAACGCTAGCTTTTATTGATAAAAAGCAAGTTGGTTTTTCATATCATTCATTGAATCTCGATAGAAGATTAATGATGTCAAGTGTTTCTTCAAATTTGCCACCTACAGCTGGACTTGGTGTTGCTTGGATAAGTAGTGGAGTGGATAATATTCAAGGTCGAACAACATCTGGGTATAAAACACAAGAGTTATCAACAAGTGAAGATGCAATTTATATCAGTTTTGCCCAACGTATAACTCCTTGGTTATCATTGGGAATTAATGTAAAAATACTCAATCATCAACTTCCAATGAATGAAAGTAAATTAGCTGGAAAAGGAACTGGATTCGATATTGGATTTATGTTTTTATCAGAAGAAAAATGGAATTTTGCTTTTGTTATAAAAGATTTGAATACTAATTATCAATGGAATACGGGGCAAGTTCTTGAAGGAGAGGGACGTATTTACAAAGAATCTTTCCCAACTATGTATCAATTTGGGACAACATTTACTTTTCAACAAATATATCTTGTAGGAGATATTGGGGTTGTAGCGAGTCAAAAAGATATATTAGGAACGAAATTGAGATTAGGTGGAGAATATCATTTTTCAGAGAAATATTTCATTCGTGCAGGATTTGGAAATTCAAGATTTTCTTTGGGCGCTGGATTAAATTTTACTTTCTTAAAAACGAATGATGCTTTTTTTGATTATGCTGTAGTAGTAGAGCCACACTCGGTTTCCCAAGGATTGATTCATGTATTTACATATGCATTTAATTTTTAGACACGTTTTATTATTAATTACCTTAATTAATTTTAGTTATAGTTTAGGTACACAATTTTTATCTGTTCCATCGAGTGCGATTGAATTAGCTTTTGGGCCTAGCCCTCTTTTTGGAAGTTTATCTATAAATAACCCTGCATTGCTTATTGCTCCAAATAAAGGAGCTTCTATGAATATATCCTATGGAACTTGGTTTAATAATATTTCAAACTCATCTTTTTCTTTGGCATCAAAATTAGGCCGTGGAAATATTGGACTGAATATTAGGCATATGGGAATAAGTGATCTTGAGCTTAGAAGTAACCGACCAACTGATGATCCACTAGCAACATTTAGCTCCACTTCATTTGCTGTAGCTAGCAGTTATTCGCAATCTTATGGGTCGCTTAAAGTTGGAGCAACTCTTCAGTATTTATTGATCCAATTGTATACAGAAAACGTTTCCGGTGCAACTTTTGATGTAGGAATTACACGTTCTTTTGGTAAGAATATTGACTTAGGGATTTCAATATTAAATTCAGGATATATTAATAAAACTGATAGTTACAATCCATCTCTTCCACTTCGTTTTTTATCTGCACTATCTTATAAACTTCCTACATCAAAATGGGACCATAAAATTTCTTTATCTGCAGAAAAATCCTCTTTTGTTGATGGATCAATTATTCGAGTAGCTAGCGAAACAAAATTTGAAAAATTTGATCTTCGTTTTGGAACGCAATCATCTAAAGAAGTCACAGTAGTATCTGGTGGTTTTGGCGTCCGATTAGGTTTGTTAAATTTCCACTATGGAATTCAGATTGGATCCCAACATTTAGGTCTTCCGCAAATGCTTGATATATCAATAAAATTGCCATAATGATTTTTAATCGATTAAAAAGTCTATTTGTTTTAATTGTTGTTTTATTATCTATTTGCATTGTTCTTGTTTTAAAATCACGAAGTGAGGAGCCAGAGATTCCTATGGTTCCAATCCCTCAATCCATTCCGATTGTTGAAGAGCCAGAACGAGGAAATATTATTATTATAATTGATGATTTCGGATATAGAAATGATGAAGTATCTGAAGGGTTTTTAACTCTTGATGCAGATTTAACTTTTGCTGTAATCCCAGGACATAAAAACAGCAAAATCTTTTCCCAAAAAGCAGATAATAAAGAATATGAGGTTATCATTCACATGCCTATGGAGTCTACCAATGATACACGTGGCGAGTTAGAATACATACTTACTGCATCGATGACTAGCAGTGAAATAGAAGAAAGAGTAGAAAAAGTAATTTCCGAATATCCAGAAGCAGTTGGATTGAATAATCATCAAGGGTCAAAAGCAACTGCAGATAAAAGAATAATGAATATTGTCAGCAATGTATTAAAACGTCATGGAAAGTATTTTATTGATAGTCGAACAACTTCTCAAACTGTGGCGGAAGATATTATGCGAACAAGAGGAGTCCCTACGGCAAGAAGGCATGTGTTTCTTGATAATGATAACGATAAAAACAAAATTCGTGAGCAATTATATAAGTTAGTAGATAAAGCGGAAGCAAAAGGTAGTGCCATAGGAATTGGTCATGCAAAAAAGTTAACGCTACAGGTACTAAAAAATGAGATTCCTAAGTTGAAAAAAAATGGTTTTAAATTTCAATTTGCATCATTTGCTGTAAAATAAGCTATGCCAGTTCTATGTAAAGTTCATCGAGGTGATTTTATTGAAAGCATGCATGTTGGGTTTGTTGTAGTAGTTGATTCAAAAGGTGAAATTATTTACAGCAATGGAGATGCTCATTATTTAACCTGTGTTCGTTCCGCATTAAAACCTTTTCAAGCTTCTGCTTCTGTAAAAGCTGGAGCCGTGAAGCATTTCAATTTTTCAAGTAAGGAAATAGCGCTTATGTGCGCATCGCATAATGGTGAGGATGTACACGTAAATACTGCGAACGAAATGTTAAAAAAAGTAGGATATGATTTATCATATTATGAATGTGGTGCACATTCTCCTTATGATAAGAACTCTAAAAAGACGTTATTATATAATAATGAGAAGCCAAATCCACTACATAATAATTGCAGCGGGAAGCATGCTGGTATGCTATCTTTAGCAAAATATTTAAAAGAAGATCCTAAAGGCTATACGGACGAAAATCATGCAGTTCAAAAACAAATACTAGAACAGGTTAAACGTTTTTCTGAACTAGAAGAATTTCCTATTGCTATTGATGGGTGTAGTGCTCCAGTCCCCTTTTTGCCATTATACAACCTTGCGCTTATGTATCAGAAACTTGCAAGCACTGATTATGATGAATTAAATATATTATATGATGCTGTTATATCTAATCCATATCAAATTGCTGGGAAAGATAGATTTGATACAGATTTTATTCAGGCAATGAATGGAAATGCTATAACTAAAGTTGGAGGGGAGGGAGTTCGCGGAGTTGGAGTTCGCACCTCTCAGGGAGATGTGTATGGTATAGCATTAAAAATAATTGATGGGAATCAACGTTGTAATCCAGCTGCAATATTAGCAGTGCTAAACGAACTAAAATTAATTAATGAAGATGAACTAGAAGCTTTGAACATCTATCACAATATCAAATTGAAAAATCATCGAGGGATTGAAATTGGGTCGATCCAAATAGAATTATAATGTATATAAAATTATTTTTATTTATTGGATATCTATCTCTAAGTACGCTTTGTTCGCAGTCTAGCCATACTATATTAACATATAACCTGTTGAATTATGAAGACGAAGATGATCGGGAACCATTGTACCAATTAATTATTGATGAGATACAGCCAGATATAATTATTTGCCAAGAGGTGAATGCAAACGAAGGGTTTAATCACTTTTTAAGTGATGTATTAGATGTTGCTCAACCAAATGAGTGGGTGGGGGCAGAGTTTACCAATCAGTCAGCTAGTCAGGACATTGCATTATATTATAAGCCACAGTATTTCAATTATATCAGTACATCTGTGATTAACACAGCTCAAGGATCTGGGACAAGAGATGTAATTGAATGGGTGTTGCAGCATATAGAATCTTCTGTCCAGTTTCGAGTATATGGTGTCCATTTAAAAGCTAGTTCTGGTACTAGCAATGCTCAAGAGCGTCTATTAGAAGCAACTGCATTAAGAAGTTATTTAGATACTTTACCATTAGGTTCTCATTTTATAGTGTGTGGAGATTTTAATATTTATAGTAA
>CEVZ01022855.1_pt1 | contig 30111 bp, 11 predicted proteins | sample 361371 | NCBI WGS metagenome assembly CEVZ01 (sample SAMEA2620217, study PRJEB7988) | marine metagenome | isolation source: saline water (ENVO:00002010), including
AGTTGCCCAAGGATGTAATTTTTTTATTACATTAGATGCTTCTTCTAGAAATTGTTGAAATGTTTTCATTATGCTAAAGCAATTGCTCTAAAGTCCTTAAGTCTAACAGGAACACATTCGTTAGTAGATGTCATCACAATTTTAATTGTAAATCCACTGAATTGTTCTAAATTATCTATTGAGAACTGATACTCAGAAAAATCATTTGCTCCATTTGCTTTAACTTTGGCATCTGCTCTACCATCATTTTTAGAATCATCAACAATCTGATCACCGAAACCATCACCATTAGTGTCAATTAGATTCTTAAATCCAGGGAATGGTCTATAGGTTTGAGAAACTTCACTAGAATCAGCAGTAAATAATCTGTAGAATACTCTAAAGTCTGCTTCTGGTCTAACATTACCAGCTACAAATACCTTTAATGAAGTTGCTGGTTGTTTTAGACTAACTCTTTTTGAAACAAATATTGAACCATGTGGATCACCACTAATTTGATTGGTTCTGAAATCAGAATCATAATTATCTTCACCTATTGGATTGTTAATCTTATTTCTACCTAAAATAAATGTAGCATTCTTAACATCTAATACAGGTGAAAGATTAGCATCATCGGTTGACATATCAACCTTTAAAGTTAATGATTTATTTTTAGGTAATGTATCTAATCTATTTGCCTCATTAACCTTTGAAGCAACCATTCTTGGTGTTGGGAAGAATGTAGTTTCATTTAATATAGTTGGTTCAAATCCCTGATCAATGAAAGATACTTCATTTCCATTAGCACTAGTTCCACTTATAGTTCTAAAGGAAGCACTAGCACGAGTTTTACCTGGTGTAATTACATTACATTGAGCAGAAGCATTACTAAATTGATGGTTTTGTGATATACCAACTGTTGATCCACCAACAGCTTTTTCGCTAATAAAGCTTATTTGGTTCTTTCCACCTGCTCTATTACCAGTTCCCCTATCCAACTCTAAGAAATAATTATCAATATTGGTAGCATCTTTTAATGTAGTAGTTGTTGGAATGTCATGTGTATCATTAATCTTAACCAAAGGCATACCATTAACTTCATATGTTTGAATACTTGTACCATCTGTATGTGATAATGCAGCAGAAGATCCAAATCCTCTAGTAGGCAAACTTAAAATAGCTGGATTAGTACTTTGAACAATATATTGAACAATTTCACCTTCTATCAATGCTTCACCCCTATCACTGGTTATACCAGCAAAAGTTTGGAATGGTGTTATATCTGAAACTGTTACTTGAGTTCCATCTACTGCTAAATCTTCAGTAATTGTTACCTTAGTTGTATCTGGTTCAACATCTTTAACAGTGATTTTATTATTATTTCCATGATGTGCATGATTATATTGAACAATCTCAATAACATTTCCATTGTAAAGTTCACTTACAACAGTAGATTCAACATCAACTTTTGCATTATTACCTAAAACTGTTCTAGTGTCATTATTAGATCCATAATGTATTATATTGTCATTAATAACAAACTTCTCACCTTGAACATCTGTCAACCATAATGTATCAATGTCTTCAGTAATTTTAGTAATTACTATTCTAGCAGCACCACCAGATAAAATATTAGCCGTACTAGAAACATCAACTTCTAATACTTCACCAACAACATAACCAGAACCAGCATTACTTACACTATTAATCTGTGTTATGCTTCCATTAACAAAAGTTAATGAAGCAACAGCACCTGTACCAGATCCAGTAATAGATTTTAAGGAACATGAAGCTTCTGTAAAACTATTTTCTAGTGCTCCAGTAGTACTATTTTTACTATTAAATCCACTACCAGTTATGGTAACTTCAACACCATAATCTTTTAAAGCAGATCCAGATCCACCTGTAGTATCAATAGGTGCTCCTCTTTCTTCGATAACACCAGTAATACTATCATCTTCACTATCAGTAATTAATCCAGTACTAATTTTCCTACCTACAGGTATAGATACTGCTTCTGCCGCAGTAATTTGAGTTACACCTAATTTAATCTTTCTAGGTAAAGTCCTAACAGGATTACTAGGTAGACTTTGAGTATTTAAATTACCAGGTTCAACTGGACTGTTATAGAACGTAGTAGTTCCAAAGGGAACAAATGATGCTTTTCTAAGAGTAAATTTAAGATCCTGATACTGACTTGGTGTCCAGATTGTACCATTCTGTGATTTAAATAAACTACCACCAATATATTGCTTTGTTACAACACCAAATTGTGATTGATCACTAGTTGCAGGTAAACCTACAGGTGGAGTAACACTCTTCTCACCCATAGTAGCAACCCACATCTCATATTCATCAGAACCAGGTGATAGGAATACAAGAGCATATTCTTTACCAGATTCTAGATAAACTGGTGATGGGAATCTAATAGTCGTTGCTGCTGTAGCATCGTCAGATGTATTAATATTATTTGGATTTAAAGCTACTTGAGCAAAATCTTGAACAAGGAAACTTGTAGGTGTTCCTAATTCAACTTCTCTAAGTTCAACAAAAACCTTAGCATTTGGATCTTTCTTATAGAAATAAACATCAAATGATGTTAAGAATGCTCCAGTTTCATCAACAGTAAATGTTTGTGCTAGAGGATCCCTATAAGGTGCTTCTATCCTTACAGTAGAAGACTCTGAATTTGAAGTTACAGATACAGTAGTCTCATTAGGTTTTTGTGCAGGTTCTGGTGGATTTCTAACACCAACAGTAGTTGTATTCTGAGTTAGAATAGTTCCTGTTCCTGTATATGTTCCACTAGCATCACTAGCAAGAGCAGTACTACCTGCTGGAACAAATCCTCCAGTCGTATTAGCAGTAAGTCTAAATGTCTTCTTACCTGTGTAGAATAATACTGATGGTTGTGGCGTAGAATTAGCATCTCTAAAGAAGAAAGCACCTAATACATCACCCCATTGATCAGACATTAAATCTGTGTTGGTTATAGTTGCTTCAGTTCCACTTGTTTCTCCTACAAGTTTAGCACCTTTAACAACATATCCCCAATAATTTTCATTATTTGCTAAAGCATATACATCAGTATTAAACAATACGGATGTTGCTGAATAACTATCAGCTGGACCTGGACGAGATCTATCAAATGGATCAACTGTATATTTCTCAACAGTTTTATTAGGAGACCCTAATCCAGCACCAACTTCTGGTCTTGTAGCATCGCCAAATTTATGACTTGGTGCAGCAGATCTTATATATCCAATCTGCGTTGAACCATTCATAACTCTAACATTTTCACCAACATTAAACCCAGTAGATGCTGTTTCCATCTGGATTTCGATTAATTTAGGAACTATATCGGGTATTCCACTATCTAACTTATGAACATGCTTTGTATATGGTTTTAAACCATTAGCAGAAAATGCTACGTTTCTAGAACGCATAAACTGATCGGATTCACCACTAATCTTAACACTTTCAACATAATCAAATTCCCTACCAGCACCTTCCAATTGATTAGTAAATGATGTAACTACAGTTTGTGTATGGGTTGTAGTTGTAGTTGTGGTAATATCAGTATGATTACCATCAAATTCATCTTGATCTGCTTCGACTTCAGTTTCTGTTACCTCTACAGCAGTATTTGAAGTTGTATTATCAGAAACTATATTAGATATTTCATTCCAAGTTGCTCCAGTAGACTCTGTTCTATGATTATCAACATATATTGTTCTAGTCCAATTATCTGAAGGAGGATCTAAAATAATACCACCAACATAAACAATAACATTAAATGGATTAATATTTTCAACACCAGATGCTTGTGGTTGATGAATCCACTGTACTTCATCATATTTAAGAGTTACTAAATCTCCCGTCTTCTGACAATTTGGATCCAATAAACTCAAATTTGATGACATATCAGCAGTTTCATAATCAATTCCTGGATTTAAACCTATCTGTGCTCTCATAGACCAGAAATCAACAGCACTAATCAATTCTTTATTAACAACATCTACATCACATCTAGAAGCATCTTCAGCAAAACTAATAAAATCTCTATTTTTAAAATCATTAACAATAAATCCTGTTTTGAATCTATCCAAACCATCAGCATCTTTTATTGCTAGTGATTTTGTATCTAATTCTAAAGCAGTAAGAGAAGTCATTACCTCAAGATTATCAATTCTCTTCTCTAATTTACCAATATCTCTCATGGTAAATCTTCTATTATCATATAATCTAATAGCAGGACCTTTCATAGGGTCATACAAATATGGTGGGAGTGATATCTGAGCAACTTCCATTGAATCGCCTAATTCAGTTGGAGGTGCTGGTTTATCATCAGATACACCTTTAATCAATTTAACTTCTTCAAATTTATTAATTACTAATTTATCAATTCTAGGTAAGTAATAACTATATCCAACAATAGTGCTCTCATCTGGACTTACAACATATCTGGTATCAGTTTCAAGTAGTCTACTGTTATAAGAGAATGGTGAAGATGTCGTTTGTTGTCCAGGAGTATCATTTGGTACAAATTTCTTAACTCTTGGTCTAAAATCAAGAATATCTGATGCTCTATCATTTCCAACTGTAGGAAGATCATGAGTATATCTTTCTTTATTATATGAATTAACAGTATAAAAATCACCATTGCTATTTTCAGCAGATTCATAATAATCAAAAATAACTAATAATCTCTTAGATGGTTTTGCTGCTGATGCCTTTCTTACAATTCTTGAATAGTCACAAAATTGTTTTCTATGACCTTTATCTAAAGTAAAGTTAGATGTTCTATCAACATAATTACCCTCAGTTACTTTTTGACAAACCGATTTAATATTTGATTCTCTAAATTCTATTGTTTCACCTTTTACAAATTTATTAGCATTTAAATAAACAAATTCAATATTCTCATTATCAACACGGTTTACAATTTGACCTATTGCTCTACTATCACTACCAATAACCTGTTCTCCAATAAAGGAATTTGTCAATAGACCTAATCCAGAAACAAATTTCAATTGATCTAATGTTGGTGCAACTTTATCTTTAGATTCATATACAGCATGAATTTTAACAACATCTGGAATATTTAAAGATATTTCTTTATCTTCAACTCTTAAACCATATGCACTACTAATTCCTAAATTTGTCGACTCATTAGATACATTAATAGTTTTTGTTACTGCTAATGTAGAACTTCTAATATAATTCTTTTGCTTAGTAGCTAAACCAAGTTTCTTTAATGTACAGTTAATTGTAGCTGGTATTGCTGCAGCATCAGCACTACTATACTTCAATCCAGAAAATACAACAGTAGCACCATTATTTGATATATGTACTTTATCATCTGTTAAATCTTCTGATACACCATTCTTATAATGAATAGAATATCTTTCTGCATCAAAAGGCTCAAAGAAAGCAGTAGTGATACCTAAAGCACCATCATTACCAGAACCATCAAATAATTCGCTAGTTTGAAGTGTTATTCTAAAGGTAGAATCTGGGTTTTTATCTTTAACTTGACGAGTAATAGTAAGATTAGAATCTGAAAGATCTACTGTAGAAATATTTTTCTTTGGTAATCTAGTATATAAACCAGATCGACCTAAATTAATAATCTTAGGTACTTTAATCCTAAATGCTGATTGATTATTACCACTTACAAGAGTTCCATCATTAACATCAGAAACTGTTGCTACACTCTTAAGTGTTAACTGTTCTCCATTTGCAGAGATATTAGATACTCTATTATATGTTTCATTAGTTGCTGATGATTTTTGATATCCAATTATACTATCTGTTTTTATACCAACTTGTCCACTAAATCTTCTTCTAGGACAAGATGCTAAATTTTCAGTTATAGCTCCAGTAGTAGCATCCCATGTAATTTCAGTTAAAACGTTATTGGATAGTCTTTGAATCTTAATATAATAAACATTACATACTGATGAAGCACCTTTAACAGCACCAGAAGGAGCAGAACCACCTGCGTTTGTATATTCAGTAAAGTTTAAATATTTTAATTGCCCACTAAATGCTGGTGAATTGTTAGAAGTTCCATCATATAATATAATTTCTGTAGCAGAACCAGAAACACCAGGAGTACCATAAGCAGTACCATCACTAACTTTTAAGAGAGATGCTGGATTATTACCAACACCACCAAATCCTAACCAACCATCACCATCATAACCAACTGTAATTTTAACTACGTCTGATAATACAGTATCTGTTAACCACAGTATACTCAAATCACCATGACCAGATCCCATGCTTACAAAAGAAGCATCATCACTGTCAAATATATTACCCATATCAATACCAGCAGGTCCAGTAGTGGCTGCTGTGGCATAGCTCACAGTCTCATTATAAGAATTTGCTGCTGTTTGTTCAGACCATCTTGGTTCATCTGAAGCACCCAAATATGAATTATAGGTATAATCACCACCAGAACTAACATTTAATTGATCTGTTAATGAAAAATTAGGCAATATTCTATCATATAGAACAGAATCAGCACTAAAATCTACTTGAAATCCACCTACAGATTTGGATTGAAAAACAGATTTTATATCATCTGTTGAATATGTTATAACATTTGATATATTTGCCGTACATGTATCAACTCCAACATTACTAGTTCTTTCATTAAATATTATCTTTTCACCTTTTACAAAACTACCAGTAGTTTGAATTACATGTATTTCTCCACCATTTCTATGCATATCAACATAACCAGTAGCACCACTACTTTGACCAGTTACTTTACTGCCTAATGGAGCTAATATATCTTTTTGATAATCGATATCAACACTATTTGATATCTGGAGTACAGTATATGTCTGTACATCATACATGTACAAGTCCCATTCAGTTGAATCCCCAGTATAAGGAGCATCTGATGGATTATACCAATAAACCCTTGCCTTTCCTACTGGTAATCCACTACCAGCAGTTGGAGTAGCATTAGAACCTTTTCTAGCATTCCACAGTTCAACTACATTAGATACTGGAGTAGCAGCATCATTTTGTCCAATATTAATATATGGAGTACCTTCGCTATGATTAACTTTTAGTAAACTACCCATTCTGAATGGAACGGATCCAGATTTTATGGTTTTTGTGTCTCTAGGTTTTTCTACATCTAAAACTGTTGTACCTGGTAATGCTACGTCAAATCCTCTAACATATGCTTTACCTGGAGACAATTTAACACACATTAAATCGTCAGATGGATCAGCACCTTGGTCAGTTTTCTCACTATCAAGATATAATCCATTAGATCCAATTTCATCATTTAATGAATTTTGTAAATTAACTCTGAATGGATTTACTGAATAGTTTCCAGATTCATCAAATGTTCTCTTAGCAAGATACTTTTTAATTTCAGAATATACTGAAGAATTTTGTATTTTCCTAATCTCACCGTTTCTTACCCTTAATAATTCTACAAAATTAATATCATCAAAATCATCAATTGATTTTTTAGATAATTTAACACTTATTTTAAATCTATCAGCACCAGGAGCAGCAAAGTTTGTAAATCCTTTAGCATTATCATTTAATGATGGGTCATCACTAGCATTAATAATTTCTTCAATAATCTCAAAACCAACCCTATATGTTGGTTTATTTGAATATGGTTCTAATACAATAAGAGATTTAGGAACATCTACAAATGATCCTCTTAAAAAATATACACCACTATCAACACCAAAAGATGATCCAGTTGCTGTTGCATCATCAGCAACTAAAGTCAATACCGTATCACCAGACTTTAATGTAGTATTTCCATAAGTTACATTTTCATCTAGTACTAATATTTCACCATTTGGAAAATGCTCACTTGAACCAGTTGAACTAGATTCTGTATATTTGACAAATATTGTTATTTCATCTACACCCTCTGCTGGAGGAAGAATGTAATTTACAATCTTACCAACAATTTGAGAATTTTGACCTCTTACTCTTGTTCCCTCACCCTGTATTACGGCATCTAAGTATATACTAACATCAACACCTAAATGGTCAGCATTTACCTTACAAGCAAAATATGTATTGTCATACGTAACAGATCCAGGTATAACCATAGATCCTTCTTTAAAGATATGATTACCAAACTGTTCTACCTGATTCTGTAGAATTGATTGTAATCCTGATAATTCTCTTGCTTGTACTGGGAAACCAGGTTTAAACAGAACTTTATAGAAATTATCTGCCTTATCAAAATCATCATAATAAGGACTTATATTTAAGTTAGTCTTTTGTGGCATTTTACTTTAGAATTCCAGGATGATTTTAACGTCTTCTTTTTGTCGCTCATTTCGAGCAATCAGAGGTCTATTATCAATATAAACCAATTCCCCTGATCCTTTATTTATCTCAGATTTGGCCAACCCACCTGTGAAGAATACATCGAGATTAACCTGCTTATTACCGCTAGTAAAAGTAGTAATTCCATTATAATTGTTATCAACATATCCCTTAAATCCAGAAGTTTGTCCTTCAACAACAGTTCCTGCTTTAAATGGATATAATTGACCTATTGTAGATATACCAATATAATCAGTATGATCCTGTGCTCCACCATATGCTAATGATCTATCAGTAAAATACTTTAGAACTTTAGTATCCTTATCAAAGGAAGCAACATATGCTCTCGCCTTAACGGTATCACCTGAAGTGTTTACATATGTTTGATGAATTTCTTCACCAACAGTTGGATTTCCAGTTACTTTTTCAGTATCTAAACTACTTGTTGGATCATCTTTAAATTTCATCGCATCTAACGATGAAAACTGATCAGCAGTAAACGAAGTATTAGCATCAATAGTCGTAGGATTTTTTACAATCCCAACTTGAGCAAACTTTGTATCTATAGGAAAATCTTTAGTAGAATCGTCAAATCTAGCGTAGATTAAGACTTTATCAGTTCCTAATTCTGTATAGATGTCATACCCATGTCCTCTACTTGGAGGAATGATTGGTATTAACTTAGCTGAATTACCAGCAGAGTTATTGTTAACTGCTCCTAAATCAACTAAACCATACGTATATCCTTTACCACCAGCACTAACAGTAACATTTGATATTGTCCCTTGAGAAACATCAACTCTTGCCTTAGCACCAGTACCATCACCAACAATATCAACTTCTTGTCCAGTTAATGGTTGATATTGTTTACCAGCATCAGCAATATAAACGTGCTTAATTTGGTTATTATTTACTGTAGAATCACCATTTTCTCTAACTGCTCTAATTTGTGGGTCAGTACTTGTTGCCCAATCATTTGGAACTGTTATATATTCTGTAGAATCAAATTTAATAATATCACTAGGAGAAACAGTATATAAGTACTTCCAAATATAACCATCACCAGATCCACCAGCTTTTGATGGTTCTAGATCAGTAAATGTTGGTTCGTCTTGAGAAACATTTCCTTTAGGATTGCTTCCAGTTGATCCATTAGCAATACAAATATAAACTTTGAAATCAGAGTTCATTACATAATATTTTGCATCATATAACTTAGTTGCTGATTCTAAGGCACTTTTATTCGCACCACTATAATCATCTCTATAGATTTCATATCTAGTTCCAACTTTCCAATCAATTCTTTTCACAACCCTTCTAATATTGGCAGAAGTTATCTTCTTACCAAACATCATAGTATCACTAAAATGAGAATTATTTGAAAAACTATCAAGTGGTTGAGGTGGATTTGAATTCCATTGCTCAGATCTACCAAAACCAACTACAGGATCTCCTGCTTCTTTATATGTGGGATTCGGTAGACCAATAAAAACGTAGTAATTATTATTCTCAATAGACTCTACGAAATTAGTGGCATTAAGAATTCTAAATTGATCAGTAACAATTGCAGGCATCTTATCAGCTAACTAAACTTTTTTTTCTATTTATAGTCATTATAATACTTGTAATCTTATTGCCCCAGTATTCCTCAATCCCTTAAGTGAAGAATCTGTATAATTCTTCCTTTGGATTGTTGGGAATGATGATAATCCAACATCAACAGTGAAACCAGTTACACCTATAGAAATGGGATTTGAATCTCTAGTAGCATTATATAGTCTACCCCATGACAACCTACCTAAACTGGTTGTTATTCCAATATTAGTTTGATCGAAACCACCAGTTGAAGCTAAACCTACATGATTAGTTGTACTCAATATATTACATGTAATTTCACCTGTTCTACCAGAACTTTCTATATCATGTACTTTATAAATGTTATCAGCAAATGATGTACCAATACCAACTATGGATGTATCATGACTATCAACTGAAATAATTCCATCACCAATCTTAGTATCCTTAATCATAACAGGATAACCAACTAACAAATCACTAACTGAATAATTTCCAATCGCTTGGAAGAAGAACTTAATAGCAAGAGGATGATTGTTAGTACCAGTAGTTGTGCTTATACCAGTAATAATTCCAGAGAAACCCTGAACATTGCTAATAGATGTTATTTTCTCCGACTCATATTGTGGACTCTCAATAAGAACTTGAGGCTGTATTGGCCAACTTGCATAATGACTTGATATTCCACTATATCCAAAACCAGGATTTGTAATATCAATACTAACAACTGATCCATCAACAATATTTGCTGTAGCAGTAGCAGTTACTCCAGTACCTGCCCATACATTATTTGCTCCACCAGTAAATAATCCATCTGGATCAGGAAGTTTAACAGTAGGAGCAACTGTATATCCAGATCCACCATCAGTAACTGATATTGAATCTATCTTATACTGCGAAGTATTACCAATAGATGCTAAACTATTAAGTTCTATAGTTGCTGTTGCTCCTGCAGGTCTTTTTACTTCAGTTCCATCGGATTTAGTAGATCCAGGTAACATTAAAGCATCAACAGCAGCAATATTAACAGAATACCTATCTTGAGGATCTAGTCTTATTGGACCTTCTTCATAGAAGAATGCTTCAGCATCATCTACAAATATTCCACCATTTTGTTGTGTACCAGTATTTGTTTCCACATCAGCAATAATCTTTGCTGTAGGATATATTTGTGGTTCAATAGATTCTCTAGACTTAACAACTAATGATCCTTGAATACTAAGATCCGTTTTCTGTTTTATCCATTCAATTGGTCTATCATTAAATTCATCAATACCTGGTCCAGAATATATGTTAGTCTCAACTAAATTTGATGTTAATATCTCTTTAACAACTCTATCTTTATCTTGAGGGAAAGTTTCTTCACCCAAACTAGGATGACCATGTAATCTAACTTGGTCACCTGGTCTAATTGTTTCTTGAATATCAATAAGTTCAACATCAACTCCTCTTTGACCAAGATAGAAGAATACATCCACTTTATCACCAGAATCTGGTGGTTCAGTAAATGTAAATGTTGTTCCACCTTCAAACTGATAAGCAATTCCAGGAGTTTGTAATACTCCATTTACAAATATAAGAAGAACAGCATTTAAATCTATAGATTCTGATAATGCTTCATTCTTATCAGTTTCAAAACTCAATAACTGACCATTAAAGAATAGTGGGAATCTTCTCCTCCTACCATTCTGCATTAATCTAATATCATCAATGAAATCAATTTCACCAAATTGCCATGCTGAGAAATAATCATTAAAGACTTCAACAACATTTAATTCAAATTCTTGAAGTGGTTCCTGTAGTCCAATTGCAGGTACTAAACCAATTGGTTTTAATCTATCACCAATCTTAAAGGAATGTCCATCTCTTGCTATATCAAATTCAGATATCTCAAACAATGTAGATCCAATACCTACAGTAGTTTTTGCAGCACCTACCTTTAAATCAAGAAGCAAATTAACACCAGTGTCTGTAGTCTTACCTACCCCTAATCTAGAAACACCAACAACAGGCATATTCTCATAAACTGGTTGAGGAACGATAATTTCAGGATTAACATAACCCGATCCACTATTTTCAATAGTAAATTCTAATGATCCACCAGTTCCTGCAGGAGATTTACCAACATTTATTGTAAATGATGTATTAGATGGAATTTCTTCAATACCTACAGGTCTATTATGAATTGGATCAGTTGTTCTTGGATAATCATGTGTTGTTCTATGACTATCTTGGTTACATGTAAATGTAAGTGTATTAGCAACAAACTGAACATGACTATTTGCTTTTCTTAGTTGATTATCCTTAGCACGTACAAAATTATGTAATGATGTATCTGAAGCTGGTATGTTTGTTAAACATTGAATTTCAAACTTAAAGTCAGTCTTATTTGAAATTTGTACCCATTTATTGTGAATTGGATCACCTTTTCTTGGGTAAGCGTGTTCACTTAAATAATTGTCTTTTGAACAATTAAATACTAAAGATTCTTCCTCAATCTTAACATAATCACCATTACTAAATCCATGCTGTGTATCTGTGGTTATAGTAACAATTCCGACATTAGGATTATAAACAGCATTTTCTATTGTATGGGTTTCCATTACACCAAATCCATGATTAGAATTTGTGGTAACTGTCATAATACCACTAGCAGGATCATATTTGGCATCACTTATAGTTAATGTTCCACCATTGCTTGATGAAATTGGTGAAGAAGAACTAACAAACTTATGATCATTATAAGCAACTCTAGCAGTTACTACAGCACCAGTACCAGCACCACCACCAGGACCAACATTAGTCATGAATGTATTTGGTGATACTGATGTTATTGGTAGATAAGTATCATATGCTGGATCAGTTGTTCTTGGATATGGATGTAAACTCATATCAGCATCTTTAGAACATCTAAAGGTTAAACCACCCTGAGCAATCTTCAATGACTTGGTTCCTGACATTCCATTATCAGTAGAACTCTTAAATGTATGTTCGTAGAAACCTCCAGATTTAACAGCACCAGCAGTGGCACTTACAAAAGTATGAGGATCTGTATTTGTGGAAGGTATAGTAGTTAATACTTGTAATGTTATTGTAGTATCAGTAGTTGCCTGAACAGTAATTGCTGTATTATAATATGGATCATTACCATTAGATCTTGGATATGATTTTTCAGCAGCCGTACCAGTAGCACCACCAAATCCACAACTAAATTTAATAGATTCTTCCTCTAATCTAACACTTGTTCCTGATTTTATAGTATGTGGTCCTATCTCAAGAACCATTAATCCAGTATTAGGATCATATGTAGTTCCTGTCGTTGGTGTATAAGCAACAATTGGACTTGTTCCAACATTTGTTTCAAATTGAGTATCTGTCGCACTGGATACAAGTAACCACTTATTACTTGCAGGATCGGTTACTCTTGGATAAGTATGATCTGATCCATTATTATCCATAGCACAGGTAAATGTGATTGAATTATCATCAAATTTAACCTGTTCATTATTAGTAAACTTATGTGGAACAAATACAGCACCAGGAAGAGCACTTACAAATGTATGATCATCCACATTAGTAGAAGGTATTGTTGACAATACATTTACAGTAATCGTACCAGCATCAGTATCTACAGCAGTGATTGATATAAACGTATCGTATGCTGGATCAGGACCACCAGCAGGATTACCTGTTCCAGATGATCTAGGATATGTCTTTTCAGCAGCAGTACCACCAAATTCACAACTAAATGTTAATGAATTTGGAGCAATCTTAACTTTGTTAGTTGTAGTTAATGAATGCTTACCAATATTCAATACCATATCACCTGTTTGTGGATTATAGTCAGCACCACTAACATCGTAATGTTTACCAGCACTAACAGTCATAATACCAGCAATAGAATCATACTCTGCATAATTAACCTTATAATCCACAGGAGCAGGTATTGTATGACTTCCATCAATAGTTAATAACAAATCACCAGTAACAGAATTATAATCTGCCTTAGTAGGTGTAAATGATTCACCCATAAAGGATCCAGTGTATGCTGTAATAGAATTATTGGTTGAACTTACAAACTTATGGAGATAATTAATATCTGTAACACCAATAGAAACTGGATCACGATAACCAGATCCGAATGTTAATTCATCATAATATGCCCAAACTTCACCATTCTTGAAATAATTATGAGGAATAGTACAAATACCAGCAAATACTTCAAATGTTCTTTCAGATGTAACTCCAACTAACTGTAAAGGTCTATCAGTATCTTGGAAAACATTAGTTGTTATTCCAGCATGTTGTACCTCACAATCCATCCACATATTTTCTACTTTAACTGATTCAGGAGTTCCTAAAGCAAATCCATGTCCAGTATTAGTAGTAACTGTCATAATTCCAGATCTATGGTCATAATGAGCAGTTTGAATACCACCACCAACAGGTCCAACTGATGTTCCAACACCAACAATACTACCAATAGTACCATTAACCAACTTAGGATGAACTCTAGCACCAACTAAAGGAGCATAACCACGTCCAACTGTTGATCCTAAAGAAACTATTAATCCACCTCTAGGAATTTGGTTTTGATTAATATCAAATTCAGATTGAATCTTTTGTCCATTTTCAGAACTAATACCAGTAAATACAACACTAGAAATTCCAGCAGTAGTATCTGTTACAATCTCATAATTATTTCCTAAGTTGTTAAGAGTTAAAGGTGTTTGGAATACTCCATTAACAAATAAAATACCATTACCCACACTAACACCTGTTGATGTATTAGCACCTCCAACAGTTAGAGTATATGTTCTTCCAATTCCAGTAAATGAATCTGAAAGATCATCAAATATCATATTTGTATCATAATTTGATCTTAAGAAAGTTCTTCCACTATATTCTGCTTTAACATAGGGAAGATTTGTTTCACTTCTTCTTGTTCTAGTATTTCCTTTTGGAGCATCTAAGAACCATGCTGTACTATCAACAACATTAAATGATCCTCTATAAACTTGAACATTACTGTTGGCAACATGAATTTCTTCTGGTAATCCTAAACATCCTCTCTTAACTTTAACAAGAGGAATTGTTCCATCAACTGAATTAATTGTTCCTACAAGATCTGTACCAAATCCAACTTCTTCAACCTTCATATATTCATTATTAATCTTTAATACATCTCTTGGTTGAACGGAACTTATTCCACTCAAAGAGAACTGAGAAAGACCTATACCAATTGTTGCTGGAAGATTATGATTAATTGAAGTATATGTAATTGGTTGTTGAATAATACCATCAAGTCCAATAACAGTTTTACTCAATTTATTTGTCATCTCAAGTTTATGGGCATTACCCTGACCCGAATTAGTAAATGTTATTGGAATAGCATCATCAGCACTTACATACTCTTTTCTACTAAACAACTGAATCTTATCTGGATCCAATGCCTTAACATATACAGTAGATGGCATTGTTGTTTGAACAAACCCACTATTGTCCATAGTAGCAGCGATTCCTATTGCTACTGGAGCAACACCTATAAATGTTGAGGCTTCTTTATATGTTATCTCTTCATTATCATTAAAGAAATGGTTTGGTATTGTTAATGTAGTTCCACCACCAACAGTTGTAGAAACAGTATTTGGATCTGCTGGATTAAATCTCTTAAAGTAAATTGGTGTTCCTTCAAATTTAAGATCAAAATTAACCTTATTTCCTCTAGTACCATTAGGACCATCATATGATGCTAATATTAAATCACTAGAAACTGGACCATACTCTAGAATATCTGGTTCATTCTCAAAGTCATTTAAAGTACTGAATACTTCATTATATGCCTGAACTTCGATTAATTCTTCAGTATCAATAAATTCTTGATCTGGGTAGAATAAAAACTCAAGATTTTGTCCAGCAGTATTTGATCCAAAAGTTCCAATACCACTATCTGTTCCAACAGAAACGTGTGGATATTGAACTGTTACCGCATCATTATTCCTATCCTGTATAACAATAACTTGATGAATGGCAGAAGTAGTTCCACAAGAAACCCTTATAAGAGATTTGACAGTACTGTCATTTTCTATAACAAGTGGTTTAGTTACCATTATTGGTTGTATGCTCCCTGAAGAACCCTTACCACTAGAATATGAAGATTCGTATCTAAGGGTTCTTTCAGATCCTTCTGGTTGACCTGGAACGTTAAATCTGTATGTTCCTATACCAGCAGTAGTCGTACCAAGTCCAACAATATTTGTACTAACAACTAATGCTGAGTTCCTATCATTAATACAATCAAAAGAAATAATTCCCGATTCTACCTTTGTTGTTAATATACCAACTTTACTTAAATCGCTACTACTGAATGAAACATCTAAAACATCTCCATATATTTCAGAAATATATGTACTTTCTCCATCATAATTTATGATAAGTTCATTATAATCTAATTCGCCAGTAACTTTGTCTTTTATAATTGAATTAGCATAGAAAGCATTGAAGTCTGTATGTGAAAATTCTGCTATAGTTGTAGTAGTAACTCCTAATGGAATTGCCCTCCTACCTATAGTAACGTCCATGAATCCAAGATTATTGGTAGATGGACGTGTATTACTCTTACTTAAAGTTGCAGTATGAGTACTGTCAATACTTACAATTTCTGTTCCTTCTTCAATACCAGGACCAGTTAGAGTTGTTCCAATACCAACTTTAGATACTGATGTTAAATCAAAATCCTCACTAGTTAATGTTGTTCCACTTATACTTCCAGTAAATGTAGTTCTACCAATGGCAACATCAACATTTTTACCTATCAAATCAACAGATCCAAATTCTTTAGTACCAGAAGATACTAAATCACTACCAAACGATGTTTTAATAATCTTAAGATCATGATCTTTTTCAAATTTTTCAGTAGGAGTAAAGTTTAAAGTTTTTCTATTGAAGTTATCAACATCAGCAGAAAAATCACCAAGTTTTATATTAGTAAAGTCGGATGTTTTTTCTAATATGAAAGCATTATCAGTGCTTGTTAATACTATAAGATCACTAAATTGAGTATCAAATGTATCTGGATCTATAATCTGTACCAAATATTTTGCATAATTTGTATTAATTTCTTCTATTTCCGTGAATAGATCTTGACTACCTTTACTTGAGAATCTACCACTAATATCATCATGAATAATAACCCTATTTGTTCTACATTTAGTGTAATCGGTTAATCTCTTATTTCTAAAATTAACAAACTTAGAATTAATATCATCTCTCACATCATAATCATTAGCAAGATCAAAATAATTAATGGTATCTACTCTTCTTTCAGAAGTAATATCAAGAACAATAGAAGATACTACAGGTTGAGTAGTTCCCATACCAACAGCACTTACTTTATTTTCTATTATAGTATCTGAGAAATTCTTAAGACCTGCTGGATGTATTAACCTATTGACTGGATCAACAAAGTCATCCCAAGTTTTTTCACTCTTAATAGAATATGAAAGATTCTGATAATAATCATTATCTGGTATTACTTGGAAATCTTCACTCAATTTGCCAGTATTATCTAACCAACCATAATCCTGTCTATTAGAGTAATCAACTCTAAATTTAGCCTTATTATTAATAAATCCAGTTACTGTAGCAACAGTACCACTAGAAGATCCAGTAATTCTATCACCTATCTTCAGTTCATCTATTCCATCAATTTTAATAAAATCTTCTCTAGATTCAACAACAAAAATATTTTTCTCTACAAAATCTAGTCCTTCTTTAACTAAAATAGTTTCATTAAGTGCGAATCTAGCTCTTTTTTGAACAGGAGCAAAAGTAGGATACTTAGATCTGTTTATAATATTGGCATATCCTGATTGATATGTTTTAGCAATTCCAGGATTTGTACTTACTCCAATTAAATCAAATTCAAGAACATCTGGATTTATTGCTTGATAAGATTTAACTTTAAAGAATTGATACTTATAATTTTCAGAGTTATAACCAGTCCAATTAGGATCAATAGTTACACCAGATGCTGATGATTGTTGTGTTCCAATACCAGATTCTCCAAATAATTGAATACCTTCAACAAAAATTTCATCACCCTCTTTAAATGGAGACTCATTATATCCATTAATAGGTGTTTCCATAACACATCTAGCCACTGTTCCATTAGTGGTCATAGAAACTATTCCAATACCATTAGAATTATTGACAGCAACAACTCTATGAGTTACTGAATCTAAACCTTTAATAGGAGCAATTACATTGACCCCAGTGATACTTTGATATGGAACATTAGCAGTTAATGAGGTTCTATCAACTACTTCATCAGTTTCTGGATTATAAAGAATCAAATCTGGAGAACTTAGGTAATCAAGACCACCATCAACAACTTCAACTTCGTCAATTTGATCTAAATCGTCTATCCTAACAACTGGTGGAATAAACGCTTCTGGTCTTAATGTTTTATCTGATGAATATTCAAATCCAAAATCAATTATTCTTATCTGATTAATTTTACCAATAGAAGTAGACAAAGCTACTACATTAGCATTCTCACCCTGTAAACTAGTTACGGAAGTAAATCCAGGTACACTCTTATAACTAAAACCTTCTGATATTAATTTAACACTCTTTATAGGTCCAACTACTGTTTCAGATTTACTAGAATATTCAATAACATCACATTGATCCTTCTCATACGTCAAAACTTCAGGAACTGATCTTGGTGAAATCTTAAATGTTTCGTCAGTAACATCAAATACTTTATAATCACCACTATAATTACTATCTACAAACTTAATTTGAGAATAATTAAGAACACTAGTATCTGTTGTACTAATATAACCACCCTTTTCTAAAGCATAATACATTACGGATGGCAATGCTGTGGAGAATCCTATTGATACTGCAGCACCTACAATATTTCCACCAAAGTCAAAAATCTGTCCACCTGTTGTACCTAAACCAACTGTTCCAACTCCAGAAACACTGAATGTTTCTCCTGCTACACCAGCATTAATAAATTCATTTTTATATCCTTTATCATAAAATAGTTTAAAATTAAACCCATCTAAACTGCTAGTTGATAAACCAAATGTTAAATTTGAATTTTTAACAACTGTTATTTGTGGGTTAATTAGAGAAACTTCATGCTTATTACCACCATCACTAGTAATATTAACAATATTTGGTGGTGTTGATACAGAATCTTTATATGTCTCAGATAAATTAAACTTATTTGAATCTATTTCATGTACAAAATAACCACCAGTAGTTAATCCAGAAGCTATTTCATCGCTATCATAGAATAGTTTGTCACCAGTTTTATACCCATGATTATTAATTGTTATGGAATTGTTAAGAATATCAATGTCTGATGCTTCAAAAATTACAGTATTAATTAATAATTTCTCATGTTCTTTATTGTAACTAACTGTTACTGGAGCAGTGGATCCCAATCCAACAACAACATTAGGTATAACATTTAGTGATATCAGATCATTATTTTGTAATCCATGAGTTGTTGTATTTGCTGCTCCTATTTCAGTAATAACTGTGGAAACAATCCTATCAATATTAGCAGTTAATTGCTCATGATCAGATTCAAGTGTATATTCATAATCATTGCTACCGTTACCGAAGAAATATAATCCAGCTTCTGTTTTTGCTGCTCCAGCATTTGTAGCAAGTCCTATATGATTTGTACCTTTATCAATAACATATAAATCACTAACACCACTAGACTGATTTGGGATATAAAACTGATTTGATGCATCATCATCTCTACCAACAAGGAAAGATGCTTGTGCTAATGGTTTTCTTAATTTAACCTTTTGACCTGTTGTAAATGGATGATTTGGTACATATATTGTTTGTGGTGGAACAGGAACTTCAAGACTAATTTCTCCATAAGTATAATCTAAACTAGATCCACTAGTAGTTCCTAATCCAACTGAATTTTTTGGATTAAAATATTCAATTTGATTAACTTTAGACTCAAAATAATCAGTCTTAACAGGAATAGTAATACGATTGTTTAATACATCAATATTAGAACCATAAGTATGTCCAATACCAGTTCCATACCTCTTAACTCTTATAATTTTCTCTAGATCATAAAGATTTAAAACTTTAAGAATCTCACTACCAATTTGAATAGATCCACCAATAGAAACTGTATTTGGTATTTCATTCACATAAATGTCTTCAACAGTTCCAGCAGAACTATTATTAACATTCATTGTCTTTGCTAATCCAATAATATTCGTACTAATACCAACCTTAAACGAATTATTTAATCTATAATTTGATGTACTAAGACCAGAAATCAATACTGTATCTTCATCATTTAATGGTAGTGAAGGTAGGAAATGAGCCTCAATTTCATTCTCATTCTGCCAAACCAAAATAGCATTCTCAAATTTAGTTAACTCAGTCTTAATACTAGAAACACCAATACCAACTATCTCATCAACCATTCCTCTAGCACCAGTACCATTAGTACCAGTATTATCAAAAGTGGTAAAATCCCCAACTTTATACTTTGATCCACCATCTAAAACTTGGAAACTATCAACAACACCTCTAGTTACTGATTCAACAACAGATTTTTGTTTAATAATCTCATTAGACTCAATCAAGAAATCATTATCTGCAAATCGATCATTTACTTTATATGGGAATGTATTTCTAGATAAACCAGAGGCATTAAAATCAAAAGATTGATCTAATGAAATATTTTCCTGAATTAATGGTAGTCTATATGTTTTACCAATAAAATATGGGAATACTGGTGTAATATTATCACTATCTAAAGTAGCAAAATAAGCATATATTCCATTAGGGAATTCTGGTGTTTTACAAAATCTTCCATTATGTTTATCTAAATCACCGTTAGCATTGTATCTCCAATCATTTACAAAGAATCCAGCAGGAACATCTGGTCTATCAAACCAATCAATATCCTTAACATATCCAGAAACTAAACGCTTAACTTCTCCAATATCATCAGGATCAGAATATCCATATGGTCCATAAATTGGACATCCATCATATGCCCAACCAATAATAGGAGAATGTGTACCAATTCCAGCAGCAACATCAACTCCTACATCATTAAAATGTTCTGCTAAATGCTTACTATAAGCACTAATATTAAATGTTACAGTATCTGGATTATCACTTAATCTCTTTTTATTCTCTTCATCATATTGCCATGTAGTTGGATCTTCTGCTAAATGATAATTGCCAAGAGTATTCTCATGATTTACTCTATCAATAGATAATTCTCTTACTCTAGCATCTAACAATCCATTATGACCTCTAGCATTTACAAATACATTTGTACTTGTATCAGAATATCCAATACCAGTATTAATAACAACAACATCAACTAATTGACCATTATTAATTATTGGTTTTAATTGTGCACCACTACCAGTAGGTCCACTTATCTCTAATTCTGGTAGAGAATTATATTCCTTACCTCTATTAAGAACAAAAACGTCCTTTATTTCTCCACTCTCAACAAAAGCTTTTACTTCGGCATCTCTACCATTTTGAATAGAAATACCAGACTTTAACTTATGATTAACAACTCTTGATCCATAATGACTGCCCTTTTCATAAACATATGCTCCAATTATTTCACCTGTAACGATAGGTGTTACTAAATTTGTAAAATCAACAGCAATATTATTATCTGAAGTAGCTTCTACACTTACACTAATATCTGGATATTTAAATACCTGATATCCAGTACCAGTAGATCTTAAATCAACATACTTTCTTCTTGAATAGTCTTCAGGATGTGTTAATTTAAAGGAATTTTCATCAACTTTAACAACTCTATAAGAAAGAGAAGTATCTAATCCTTCAATAGTTGTAGGAGAATCTACACCCATACCAACCATTGTAGTATATTCTACAAGATCATTATCTCTAAACCCATGATTTTTAAAGTTTATAGTGTCATAAGAAGTAGATATTCCTGAAGGTTGAACTGGTAATTTTCTATACTGATAATCAGATCCTGAAGATAATACTTTAATAGATCTCAAAGTATTCTTAGATGTTGTTCTAAATTTATGAATACCAGCAGCAGTAGTTGCTGTTGAGAATCCTATAGTATTAATACCAGCAACACCATGTAAGGCATCGTCTGGAGTTTTAAATAATCTAATTCTTGATGGATTTAAAACTTTAACATAATAAGGTGCTCCATTAGTAAGATATTCTGTAACAGTAGTACTTGCTTCTTTAAAGGCAGTAATACCTATAGGATCATGTCCATTACTGTTATAGTATATTAATTGCCCATCTATAAAATTATGCTCACCTTTAAATGTAATTGTTTCTTCTTGAATATCTAAACCACCTGAGAAGAATATATCACGACTATCAAACTGTACTTCCCTAAATCTTGGACCAACAATTGGTTCCAACAAACAACCAGTACCATTACCACCAGATAGTGAGACTGATATTATTCTATCAATATCAAAATTCTGCTCATCTACAATTATTTCTTTTACTGTTCCACTAATAACTGGTTCACATAACGCTGTAGTAGCAGCACCCAATACTGTTGTATTGTATTGAGCAACCAAATTTGTACCAACACCTACTGGGGTTTCTATAACAACCTTAGGTGGATTAACAACATCATATCCAGATCCACCATTAAAGATGTCTATATTCTCTATAGGACCATAATTGATCTTATCATCAGAAATACATGATCTTATTTGAACACCATTAACCAACAATCCAATATCATTAACTGGTTCTTCTTCTTTAGCACTGACGTTTAAATCTTGAGATAGATTAAACTTACGAAGAGTTCTATTATCTCTTATCTTTTTATTATCAGTTGATACTGGATATAAGTTATGAGATACGCCATTAGCAGGTGTTGAGTTAAATCCTATTGGACTTCCAAAATCAATAGCACTTATTGATTGATATAATTTAACCTTTCTTCTATCTGTACCTACACCAGCATAGTAAACCCCATTATTTTGTAACCCAATGGTTGTTCCTGTTCCTGTCTGTAAAGTAGGTTCAGTTGTTCCTGTTCCTGCTCTATAGACAACAGCATCACCACTGTTAAATTTAACCTCAGTTGGGAAAGTAAACTCTAAGAAATCTATTGGATAGTTTGTTAAGGGATCCGTTTTAGATGGACTGGTTAAAAATGGTTCTTCACCAGTTGGAATAGTGTTTACAATTGATTCGGCATCTATTTCATAACTTGGAAGTGAATTTGAAGCAACATAACCATAATCATTGTCTTTAGTATAAACATTTAATACGTCAGATAATACTTTATTATTACCGTAAGTAATTCCAATTCCAGTATTTTTTGCTGATGCCTTATTAAGAACCCTTCTTATATCATAATAAGCATTTGGATTAGGATCTAAAGACTCATCTAACCAAATTCTATTTGTTTGTATTAAATTAGGTAGATCAATTTGTGTAATTTGACCGCCACCAACCTCAATTTGTGTATTTCTTCTTAAAATAACAAAACTATCACCTTCTTTTAAACTTGATTTATCAATTTCACTTGCTAACTCAAATGTTGTATCTCCAGCATCGATAAATCCGTTAATTTGATACCTAGAACTAGTATTATAAACCCAAGAATTAGCGAAAACCTGTTTAAATGTCTTATTAACACTTTCTACTGGATTTGTAATAACTTCACCTAAATTCTTAACATATATCTCTTGTCCTTCACTTATTAGACTAATATCACCATCAGGTACAAATTCAGATAAAACACCAGTAATTCTTAATTCAGACTTTTTGTTAATATCTCCATTTTCATAACCAAAAATAGTTTCTGTTGATCTTAAATCAGATGCTATTTCAATATTTTTATCTACACCAGTACATCCAAAAAATTGATTAATTGATTTGGAGGAATATGTAATAATATTACCATCAACAACAAAATCTCCTGATGTTGGGAACCCAATCGTAGAATCTACTGATATTATCTCCGATCCAGCAGTAACATATTCCAATACCTTTGATTTTCCTGGTATTGTAAATGTACCTTCGATTAAATCTCTATCACTAAATCCAACAAATAATGAAATTTTATAATATTCTTTTCTATCTCTTGTTAATATCTCAACTTCGGATACAGATCCACTTGTTTGACTATCTGTAGACTTAGTTATTGTTTGTCCAACCAAATTGGAAGGATTTCCACTTATTTTCTCTGCTATTATAACTTCTCTACGAATATATTCAGCACCTGATGGTTTAATTAGGCGTTCTTCAAGGTCTAAAACTTCAGCATCCTTACCAAATAAGACTTTAAAAAGAATTTTTACAGACTCAGATATACCTTTTGATTGATAAAATGATCTAGCAACCTTAATAAAATTACCAACATCAATACCAGAAGCAAATTCATTGTCCTCTAAACCAGGTAAGAATGTTTTCTTTAATTTTCTATAAAATTCTTGTAAGAATAGTACACTAAGATTAGTGATTTTAGTTCCCGATGTATGGGAAGCAGCATTAGTATCCTTAAATTCTAAAGTTTCTTTATTGACATTCTGTATTGTCGACTCTATACTAGTTTTATAATTGGTTACTCCACTAAAACCACGTATACAACCAAGAAAAGATGTTGTTGTTTTGCTTGTATATGTTATTATTTCATCATCAATCTTTAATAATCCATACTCAGCAGGAAATCCTTTAGTAGAATCAACTGTAATAGTTGTTGAACTATCACTAATTCCATCAACTAAGGTACTGGAACCTGTAATAACTTCAGGAACTAAATTATCAACTTTGATATATCGATCAAAGTTTTCTATTATATCACCAGCAGATCCTTGATATTCTAAAGAATTGTAGTAAGTTTTTAGAAAATCAACAGCTAATGGAAAATCAGCAACCACAAATTCGGGAAGCTGACTTTCTAAAATCTTATTTACCTGAACTCTTTTCTCAAATTCTATGCTCATTCTACTTTCTTTCTATTGTTCCGTTAGAATAACTTGATGTGTAATAATCTCTTGAGAATACAACGCCTGATACGTCTTCACCCGATGCAATTACATCCTTAACCATATTTATCTTACTATTAGAAACGTCAAAACTCAGGTACAAATCCTTCAATCCAATTACATCATTAGAATCTGGGAATGCCTGTATCTCAATCAAGTTATTTAGAGCAAGTGTAGAAGTAATATTGACAGTATTTAAGATAATTTCACCTTTTTTATAATTTACTATACCAACATCTTTAGATACAATCTTCATTTCATTCTTGTCATCCTTAGAAACAATACAAATAACACCCTTGTCACTACCGTCTAATTTACCATTAGCGTTTGTATTAGGAATATCAGTCAAATAAACAGTTTTACTATAACCTGAAATGTTAAATCCAGTACTCTTAATATTAAATCCTTCAGGGTTAATATGGAAACGATTTCCAAAACATAACTCATATTGAGCAAATTGATTGATTAATGCTTTTAAATCTCTTCTAATTCTTACTGTTGTAATGTTTGAAGTGATTGCTTCATTAACCCTATCAATCAACTGATTAATTTTACTATATTTAAATCTGCCACCAAACTTATTAATGTCGACATTATTAGAGTATGTGGTAAGAGAATCTAAAATATTTGCTTGTAAATTAGCAGCATCTGTAATTTGTGATGTGTTATAATAGACTGTTGAATCTATTTCAACATATAGTATCTTAAGATCAACAATTTCGGAATTTATACCAGCAATAGCATAACTTTTTAACTTATTTTTGATTTGTTGTTTATCAAAATCAGATACATAAGTACCATTTCTTGGTTTAATACTAATCTGTACTTTACCAAATTGTGGAGGGTCTAATTCTTCACCACCAACAACAGCAACAGACTCCGTTGCAGGGTAAATTGTCTGTATTATTGCCTCATAATCCCTTGGCGTAACCGCCCTGTATTGTGCCGAATATAGTCTAGGAGCCAAATACTTAATAGATGATAAATTCTCGTTCTCAGAACCATTTGAGGCACTTACAACGGTATTTACTGTAACAACTGTGTTAGGTTTGATGGGAACGTTATTGTGGTCGACAAAAGTACCAGCAAAATCAAAGGATCGTGCTCCATTACCCTCTGTACCATCAGTTATAATGTATCTAACATTAATTTGATCCCCTGTTTCTAACTTTTTACCAAAGAATCCATCACCAAACAACAATTCAATTTTTTCATCCTGAACTTCTTGTAATAAGAAGATTTCTGAATCTTTGTTTAAATTTAAAATATTATCAACTTTTTTATATTCTCTACCTGTACCAGTAATATTTGTAGGTTTTACATTGACTACAATGGTAGAAGTGTCAATATTACTATTTCCAAGTATAAATCTTTGATCTTGGTTAGTATTTACTAAAAAAGCACCATTTATAAGTGTTCCTTGAACAATATCTACGGAAAAATCAGCATATCTCTTACCATTATTGGTATAAAGGTTCGCTGTTGTTGCTTCTGAGACTGAAAAACGATAAGATGTGTCATTTACAGTACCAATGCACACTAAACCAGGATTTAATGTAATAAAAGGTATCTGATCTGGTTCACCAATCTTAGGATCATCAATTTCAACAGTGAATGTAACTGATGCTTTTGCTCCTGTTTTTGATCTAGGAACGTATCCTATGTTACGAGCAAGTGATATAACGTTCTCTCTTACGGTTGCAGAGTCCAAAAATGACTCATTTGCCACCAAATTCGCATTAAATGAGTTAATATACGTATTATACGCTAAAATATCGATTAAAACCGAAAAATTAGACCCTTCAAAGTCAAAATCAGTGAAATTTGTGTTTGAAGCAAGGTGATTTTTTATCTCAGTTTTAATTTGATCATAATCTAGGTTGGTAAATTGTGTAAATGGCATTATCTTACCTAGTTGGTTCTAATAAAAATGTAAATTCTTGACGAGGAACTTCCATACCCACAATATCATAATAAATTATGACTTCTAGAGTATTGGCATCAGGTTTTCCGTTAACTTCTACCTCAACATTATCAACTCTAGGTTCAAAATTTTCTATAGTAGTACGAATTTGATCGTTAATTACTGTACGAGTCGTATTTGTATACAATTCAAACAGAGATCCACGAATATCCGTACCTAAAAGAGAGTTAAAAAACTTTTCTGTAGGTATTGTCTCAACTAAATTACGCACAGACCTAGCAATAGCACGTTCATTCTTTAAAATCGGCATATCCTTTGTAATAGGATGCGGTTTAAAGGATAAACTAATGTCTTTAAAAACCTGAGATTGACGTTTTATTACTGTAGGCAAAGCAAACTTAGTATTATGTCACTTTATTTATACCTATTCACTAAAACTATGAGAATTTTGAGGAAATTCTTCGACCCAAGAGGTAATTATGTATTTTGAACCGCCAATTGGAGGGTTTCCACGGTGTGTCCAAGGCCAACTACAAGGAAAAATCAAGAATTTTCCCTCTTTTGGAGCAATTTTTTCTTGTTGATATAAAAATTCTGTCTCACCACCTTCAAAATTATCATTTAGATAGATCATTACTACTAATTGCCTAAAAGAAGAGTATGAATCCTTACCATCACCATCATAATGCCATTGGTGAAACCCTTCAGATGGATTAGTTTTTTGTATTTTACACGTTTTATGCTCAAAATCTCTTGTTCTTAGCACATCATACTTGGACATATAGTGCTGTAATGCCTCACATGAGAGACGATTCCAATCATTATACACCTGAAACATGATATTATCATGAATATGGTTATGAACATAGATTGAACTGTCTTTCATCTGTAGGGGATTTAAACGAGGTTGTACTAAACCCCCTGTTTCAGTCATCTGTTCAAAGTAATCAATATACTGTTGACAATCAATATTACATTGATATTCAGATATAAAGTTACCATGATCTATATGGTCATTAATAAAGGGAGATTGATTCATCTCCCTTGCCCTCTAGTTCTTTTCTTTGCTTTATTGCGAGAAGTGGCAGAGTATTTTGTATGCTTACCATTTCCTTGTCGAGTCTTCTTCGGGGTTGCCTCTACATAAGTACCACCCAAAAGACCTACTTTCATTTTAGCCATAATTAATCTTCAATAAATTCAGTTTTAATATCAGAGGGGTTAGGCACACCACATTCATAGAATTCTTGTGCCAACTCCTCTATTTTGTCAAAATACTCATCCTGAGAAAGGTTCTCATATGCTACCTTACCGTCAATTAGAATATTATAACGTGTCATCAGATTACCCTAGTCTTTTCATGACCTACACGAACACGAGGATCACACCAGATTTCAAAACCTGCCTCCTTCGCATCTAGGCAGAACGAAACATCTTCGCCACACATATCCTGAACCTCGCCACTTTCAAAGACTTGCATCTTTGGAGCGAACCAAGGATACTTCATCTCTTCATGCTCGAATACACCATTCTTAATTAATAACCATCCAAATCCTGTATAGTCAACAGTAAATGGTTTCTTTCTTTTCGAGATGCTTTCGATGGTTTCGTGATTCATTACCCCACCATTCGTGCGGAAATCATCTTCTTCTAACCAATGTGCTACCGAGGTGGTTTTGCCGTCTTCGGTACAATACCAACCAGCAGCAAGATCCTTATCCATAAGAATCACCTGCCAGAACTTCTCAGTATTGAATACTATATCACTATCAATCCATAATTGATAATCATAAGGTAACTTACCGTCCCAAGGTTTCTGATCAGGTCCTCTCAGTACATTCGCACCGAGACATTTGCACCGAGCGAAGTTCACCATAGAGGAGTAATCCTGTGAGATCTGTATCGAAGCACCCGCCTGGACAAGATCGAAGCATAACTGTACAAAACTTTTCAAAAATGTATATGAAACTCCACGACCAGGTAAACAGAATACTACTGTTTTACCCTTCACGAGTTCTTTTGCTGCATCGTAATCCCACTCTGGTTCTTTCTTTACCACAGGGGATTTCGCTTTAACTGTAAATCCTTTTGCCATAACCTACGTAATGTTATAATCATATTATATCCCATTATGTAGTCTAAGTCAACTTAAATATACGTTACGGATAACAATAATCTTTCCTTGGTATCTGTTGCTGTTGAGCTACTGTGAGGTATGGAACCATCAAATACTAATAACCGATTCTCTATACTTTCAACTCTCTCACCATCTTCAAACTGTGTGAAACCATTATTGCTATTCATATAGATCAATGCTGTTTTACACTGTTCTTTATGATCTATATGTGTATCGTGTATATACTGCTCCCCTTGGTTCACAAACATTAAGACTCTTGCCCTATGTAAAAACTGTACATCTAATACCTTAAAGAGATGTATAAACTCCTCATAGAAAGGACTCTCTATTCTAAAATCATGAAATAAACTATGTACAAAGTAATAATGATTTAAATTATCTTCTGGATTCTCACTATGATTCGCTACCCTTTTCTGATACATCCAAGGAAACTGTGTATCAGTTATAATATTATAAAGGTGCTCGTGGTATTCTTTTTGTAAAAAATTATCAGTAACTTGCATCTTCTGCTATATCATTATCTAATTCAACCTTTGTATATGTAAGTTCATCGCTAAAGTATGATTGATATATCCTTCCCCATATCAATTTAAACTCATAATCATCAAGATCCTTGAAGAGACACTCTCCTCTTAGATAGATGTGATAAGTACTAGTCTTTGTATTCTGTAATGATGAGTTCATCGCCATCTGTTTTAAATCCTAATTCTGTATCCTCAAACCAACCCTGATCATTAATTATCCATTCAGGGATTTTTACATAATACTCACCAGATACTGTATCAACTTCTATGGGGCGTTTTTCCTCAGGGTTATTTTTTTGCATTCTGTAGTATTCTGTTTTTCCATTATATATCAATTGCGAATAATTCGCAAGTCGACCTTATGAGCATTTTTACACAGCGAAAAAAAATTTGAAGTTCATTGGAATATTGTTCTCGCTTCCGTAACACTTTGTAGGTTAGGGTTAGTTAGTCGTTTTTAAACGGGCGGGGCGGGGGCGACGAACGCCCGTCAACCCCTGCTGTGACAATTCACGAAGTGGCACTACCCTCTAAGATCATTGCACGTCTGTCTGCTCTGTACTGTGCCTTCGCTCTGGCAATCACACTGTCCAAGTCTTTGACCAT
>CEVZ01210777.1_pt1 | contig 29944 bp, 12 predicted proteins | sample 361371 | NCBI WGS metagenome assembly CEVZ01 (sample SAMEA2620217, study PRJEB7988) | marine metagenome | isolation source: saline water (ENVO:00002010), including
CCAGCAATGTATCCAATAGTTGCCTTCTTGATAAGATCCTTGTCTCCATCTGCTCTGGATCCCACAGGGCCAAATAGATATGTTTTAGCAGTAAATCTGAAGGTATAAATTAATGATCGGCGGGTTGTAAAATCACCCTCATAATCATCTTCCATTGTGATATTCTCAATCACTACAGGTATATCTCTTTTCTCTCCAATGGTACTTACTAGATCAACACTCAAATTATACGCAGGTTGAAAATAAGGTAATATCTGTTCCACAATCTGAAGCATATCATCATTCAACTTTGTAAATACTGCTAACTCAAAAGACATATTATAAGGAACAGGCATATATGTTTTTCTAATTGCCGTTGCTATTCCTACCGTTTCTGATTTGAATGTCTGAGTTGTTGTTACTTTCCTTGATCCATCATACTGCAAACCCACAAACTCAAATGACATTCTGGGTAATGATATTTGAGTTGCTTTATTAAGATCAGGAGATTGCTGTAATCTTGCTAAAAACTTCTGAGTTGGCCCATATGCAAGAGGAACTTTAATAACGCTAGTAACGTCACCAGCAGAATCATCATGCTTAATTTCAATTCCATTAAAAAGAGTTCCGAAAGCAATAATCGTTCGTCTTAATATTTCGTGGTAATAATACTCAAACATCTTTTTAGACCTGTTATATTATATTTAGGGTGTTCCAAATGGATTTTTTTCAGTGAAGTCTAAAATATCATCAGCTGCATTTTCTATTTCTAGGTTAGAAGGATATTCATCAACAGTATTATCATCCTGCTCAGTTCTTAATTGATAAACTGCACCACTATCGCTACCTGTAATATTCTCTCCTTCTACAAAGTCTCCTGTAGAATTAGATATTACTATTTCACCAGATACGGCATTCCATGTCTTCACAACAGCAGTTACACCACTAGAAGATCCTGTGATAGTTTCATTATCTTCATAAGTTCCTGTACCTGCCATATAAGGATCACCAATAGTAATTGTAGGTGCAACAGTGTAACCTGCACCAGCATAGGTAACATAAACATTAGAAATAGTTCCTGCACCACTGACAACAGCAATAGCAGTTGCCGTAGTTCCAATACCAGGCCCACTTATCGTTACAGAAGGTGCAGTGGTATATCCCGAACCACCACTTGTTAATGTGACGACACCAACCACATTATCAGAAATTCTAGTTGTTGCAGCTGCTCCTACACCATCATCACCATCCACAGGTAAAATAACAATACCTGGATTATCAGTATATCCAATACCTGGATTTGTGATATAGATTCCTTGAACTTTTTCTCCTATATCTGTACCATCACAATTAGTAATTCCAGAAAGAAGAGTTGAAACACCAACTGCTTGCCCTCCTATTCTTGGAGAAGATGAAATTGCTACAGTAGGTGCAGAAAGATATCTCTCACCTCTATCTGTTATGATAATCTGATTAACACCACCTGTTGTTACAATGCCAGCAGATGCGGTTGCCGTGGTTCCAGCAGCCACGACTGTAAGAGTTCTAAGGTTAAAGTCTGTATCAAATGTATCATCAATCTCTTCAATACCAGTATCCAGTATTTCGTCTTCTGGTCTGAATAGTTGACAAGTTAATGTATAAACGTAATTTTTCTTTAACTGATAAAAGGGTTTCTCATGCTCTACAAACTTAATCTCAAATAACCTATCACCTAATGGAAAATATATTAAATCTCCTTCCTTAGGTCTTGTAGATAATTCGACATTGGGTAAGTTTTTAATTAAAGGACTGATATAATTTTCAAATCTTTCTTTGGATATGGTTACCGTTAATTCATTTTCTGCTTGAATTCCAAACTTAGAAAGCATTACAACATTATCCCCATACCCCTCATAATTTTCTACATAAGCCTCAATAGGATATGAATAGTTAAAATCGGATGATATTACTTCTTTTATAACATTGTCAGTTGTTGCATATTGACGAGGAAGATAATAACACTCAACACCATACATTCTCAACTGTTCGTTGATGAGATCTTGAACTAAATTCTGTTCACCAGAAGTTCCTTGGATAAAAAAAGGATTTAATGCCATTATCCTATCATATCAAGAGGTGGAAGTTCATAAGTATTGGACATCATTTCTCTTATAATTTCCAAATCTTTCATAGCATCTTCATAAATGGCTCTACCATCAAGTTCAACTCCACCAGGAAGTTTTACTCCTTGGAATTTAATTAAATTTTGTCCCCATTGCCTCTTTAACAAGGCAGTAAAATATTTCTTAAGGAAGGAATCATTGTATACTCTAGTATAATCATTCGGATCAAGAGTTCTATAACAATCCAAAATTAACCAATCCCCTGATGTAAGACTAGACCAATCAATATCAAGATATAACCTATCCATTCTTTGATTAAATCTTATCTGTTTTTGTGTGGTTAGTAAGAAATTAATATCTTCTAAGTAAGTCCGTGTCATGGCATAACTTAAAAGACCATTATATCCAAGATTAAATGCTACATCATTTAAAAATAACTGATATTTAACACTGAACATGTTGTTAGTAACAGTGTTACTTCCGTCAAAATGAAATATTTTCTCTACTCCAATAACAGCAGGTGGAACTTGTAAATAATTACTATTTTCTTTCCAATCAAAATCCATTGATGCTCCATCAATGGTAGCAGTAGCTGTAGTTGTTGTTATACCTGTTACTCCCGCTTCTCCAGGCCCCTTTCCCCTATCAATATCATTCTGTGTTACTTGATATTTTAAATAGGTTCTTAGAACTCCATCAAAATGTCTTTCATGAAAATATTGAATAGCATCATCCAATATATCTTCTACTTGCTCATCAGCAACATTTATTTCCAAGACAGGAGCACCCAACTGCCTTTTGGCATAATTAATTAATTCCGTCCTACTGTTTGGTTGAGCCATCTATTTACTATTCCTGTGGAATTATTTAGGAGGGTGCAGAAGAGATACCTGCCTTGACTATTATAGAACCCGAAACAATTCTATAAATGGTAGATGTGGTTGATGTCCTACTGAAGGTCACAGCAGTACCTGGAAGGATCTGTGAGGAGGATGTAAACGCAGTTCCAACCTCAACAGTATTACCAGTAGAAACTGTAACTACAGGAACATCTGTAAGTTTATCTCCTATTGATATGGAATCACCAACAGCGACGTTAGTAACCTTGTTTACGGTGAATGTAGTGGTTCCAATACCTGCAGTGCTTCCCACTGATATTGCCGTTTCTAACACATTCGTAGTATTACTAGAAGATGCAGAATTTACCAAAATATCATAAACATATCTTCCTGCTGCTAAACTTCTAGTAGCTGTAGACCCTAATGAAATCTCAAGTTTTCCTTCAACAGCACTGGTAAATCCAACGGTAAATGTGGCATCAGGAAATCCTGTGGAACCCACTGCAACACTCTTTGTCATTTGCGAAGAACCACTATAATCAGTGAAATCAAACGCTGTTGAATCGGGATTTTTTACGGTAAAAATATTACTAAAATTTGCACCACCATTAATGGTCAAATTAGCCTCGAAGGCAGTTCCTGACTCGGTATCAAATGTTATATTTTGATTAGCCATTTACTAACTCCTTGAGTAAAGATTTGATTTCATTAATTTCACTTTTTAAATTATCAAGATCTTCTTTCATAGTATCTACTTTTTCCATTTCGTTATCTTTAATTTTTTTACGAGACATATACTCATTATATTCAGAGTTATTTCGATTCACAATGGAATTTGTTTTAGAATCCCTATACAAACCACTATGCCCCTCTACTTTCAAATAAGTCATATTAAGCGAGTGCAAGGACTCGGAGATCCTTCATACGAGGTACATAAACTTGATTAGTAGAAGTCATTAATATCTTCACTCTATAGAACTTGAATGAAGGAAGATCATTCATTGTAAATGAACGTTCTTTAAATTCAAGATCCGAATTCAAGGTTTCTTCATTAGCAGTAGGAGCTACATAAGCATCAGATCTTCCATCATTATCAGCTTGATTAATAACCTCACCTCTCTCATTTAAATTATTAAATCCTGGGAAAGGCAAATAAATTGGAGTGAAGTTTTCAGAATTACTGATGGCATAGAATGCTCTAATATCACAATCTGTATTTAAATAAGCATTCAACAAGATTTTAATAGAAGTTCCTGGATTCTCTAATTGAACTTCTTTTGATAAGTATTGGAAGGCAGTAGGATCATCATTAAGAGTATTAACTCTATTATCAGTTACATAATTTGAAATAGCACTATTAACTCTATTAGAGGTAAAAAATGCACTCATCCGTTGACTATCAATTACAGGAGATAACTTAGAACTCGCAGTAGTTAGATTAAGTCTCATATTGAATGATTTGTTACCAGGTAATGTGCTTAAGTTGTTAGTTTCATTAATCCTAGAAGCAATAATTCTAGGAGTGGAAACTACATTATTTTCACCTAGTGTAACAGTTTCAAAACCTTGATCCTCAAAAGGAGTTTCGGTTCCATCTAAACTAGCTCCACTAATAGTTCTCATTTGAGCACTAATATTAGTTCCAGGAACTGTCATATTTTGAATCGCTGGACGTATTAACTCAAAAGGAATATTTTGAGTAGCGGTCACTTCACTTCCACCAGCTGTTTTGGTTTTGGATGTATATAGAATTGGGAAACTTTCTCCAGTAGATCTACCCAATCCACTTGAACCCATGTCCAATTTAATATTATAAGAATCAAAAGTTATTGGATCAGCAATAGTAACATCATCTAAATTATGAGTTTTATTGATTCTTCGGAGAGATACTCCATCTAGTTCATACTTATAAACTAAAGTGCCTGCTAGATAATTTTTAGCAGTTGTAGAATCAATAGATCTAGATGTTATACCAATAACAGATCCTGAAGCTGACTCATAAGAAAGAATTTCTTCACCAATCTTTAAATATCCATAGTTAGTAGTTCCCACCCCTACATTTTCAAATGTATCTAAATTATCCACATCATCCACTGAAATTTCACCAGTAGTAGTTGTATCTAAATCATTGACAAGTTTTGTAGGAATAATATCACTTTCTACATCAGAAAGAGTTACATAGTTTTCATCAAAATACATTCCATGATTCTTATGATTAACCAGAATATTAAGACCACTATTTACAACAGTTGTATCAGAAATTGTAACATTTCCTCCTACATTGTTTGCACCATTTAAATCTGTTGTGATTCCTGTGCTTCCGTCCAATCTAATATATTGAACAGTCTTACCAACTCCAGTAGCAAAATCACCTTGGACATTATCAAGAATTAATTGAGTTGTATTAGCAATAGAAACAACTGATAATCTAACATTAGATCCTAATGAATTATTACCAATAGTCGCAATTCCTAGTACATCACCTGCTACATATCCATCACCCCCAGTTGCAATTGTAGCAGCTACTGCAACACCATTGCTAACTGTAATATCTGCCGTTGCATTACCTCCACTAGAAGTAACATTCGTTAATGGAACATCCGTAAATACGTATCCAGCTGCTAAAGGAGTAAGTCCAATACCCGCATTGATTATATTAAGAGTTCCTGTAGCAATTCCCGCATTGTTTACATAAGTACCAGTTGCATTACTACCACGTTGTTTGATAGTATATCCAAATTTAAGATCACTATCATTTAATGTAGAACCAATACCCACTCTTAATTGTCTAGAACTAAGATTAAGTGGATTGGGAAGTAAAGTAGCAATTTGCTTATTACCCTTAGTGAGTTCAGGACTGTAAAGTTCTAAAGAACCAGTGCTTGCAAAATCTGCTCTATAAAGAGTAAATTTTAAATCTTCCCATTGACTAGGTTCCCATGTAGAAGCATTTTGTGATTTAAATAGAGATCCAAGATAAGGTTGAGTAGAAATAAATGTTTCAGTGAGTAAATCAGTCTCTCCTACTCTGGATATATAAACACCATATTTTGCCGACTCAGAAAGAAGCACTACGCAGTAATCAATTCCACCTTCTAGATAAACTGGTGATTTAAATGTAAATGTTGTGGCTAAAGATCCATTAGATGAAACAGCAACTTGATTAGGATCTAATGAAACTTCTGAAAATGGAATAACCCTAGTAGTGGGTTGACCACCTTGCATTGTTCTCAACTGCATTGTTACAGGGAGTTCCGTGTCATCCTTAGTTGCAAAAAATACATCACAACTAGTTAAGAAAACTCCTTCATTATCTTCTACGGTAAAGGATTGAGCTAAAGGATCAACCCACATCGTGCGATTTCTTTCAAATGAGTTATCTAAAGTAAACTCTTGGAAAGTTTCATTTATTGTTCTTTCTTCTTGAAGTGCTTCTGAAACACGAACAGCATTTCTCACAGAGATAATATCCTCTTGAACCACCTCTAATATTCCTGTAGAACTAAATCCTTGTTCCGCTAGGGTGGTAGCATTATCTCTATCATTAGTCTCATTATTAATAAATCTAAGAGTTCTATCTCCAGTTTCAAATCGAGGAGAAGATGTCATATTTGGATCAGGAATCCAAAAACTTCCTAATAAATTAGAGGAGATATCAGATATTAATCTTACATTAGAAATAGTTGCTAATGCTCCACTAGTTTCTCCTACTAAAATCATATCTTCTTCTACCCATCCAAAATAGGATCCTTGAGGTTGATTGGATAATGAGAAAGTATCAATATTTAATGTTGTAGAAGTAGAAGAGTATGACGCAGGAACCAACTTAGTAGAATAAGGACTAACTCCATATCTCTTTGTTGGTGCATTATATGGCCCCTCTAAATGATTAGAAACAGCAACTCTAAATGTAATTTCAGGAGAATTAGAATTTTGAACAGGTAAAGAACCAATGGGTCTTGTAGTGCCTGTTACAGTTTCTCCTACTTGGAAAGTTCCCGAAACCATAGCAATTTCTAATAGTTTTGGAACACAATATTTGGTTACATCAACACCATCAAAGAAACCATACAGCTGAGTATTTGGTTTTACTCTTTTTGCGACAAATTGAACATTTCGAGATCTCATAAAGGTAATCAAATCTCTACTTACTAACCTATCTCCTTGAGATGTTTGATCTAGTTGTTCCGTTACACGAACTCTTGTTCCCGTTCTAAGTTGACCTTCATCTCTTCTAAAAGTATCAACAGTAAACTGTTCCACTAACTCTCTTCTCACTCCTTGAGATGCCCAACTTAAGAAGTTAACGTTAGTTTGAGATCCTGTACCAATTAATGTAGTACCTCCCCATAATGTTTCCCATGAATTCCATACAGTAGCCGCAAATCCTGTTTGAGGATCTACACCAAAATCTCTACTAGCAATTGCCATCTCTTCAGCAAAATTGCCTTCAACATTAATTACATTTGCGTCTAATCTTTGAGTATCCAACCAGTTATCTGAAGCAGGAGTAAGTTCAACTGTTCCAGTCCAGAATGTTAAAATAAATGGAGTTACGCTTTCACTTCTAGTAGCAGCAGTTTGTTTAAACCATTCAACTTCATTATAATTTAAAGTAATTATGTCTCCTGTTCTTTTAATATTATTTCCTTGAGGATTAATAAACGCTTTGTCAGCAGCAGGATTTACTCCTTCTACAGGGCCTAATTCTAAGTCAACTCCTGTTGTATAGTGCCTTGGTCTTAATTCGTTGTTACTTATATCAATACTATTTTTATAATCTACAAGTTGAGACTGTGCGAGGAAAGATGTAAAATTATCTACAAAGAATCCAGCTTTAAATCTATTCAATCCTGCAGAATCAGGAAGAAATAGACTTGCTGTATTAGTTTCTAGTAATGAAAGAGATGTATAATATTCAAGAGACTTGATTCGGTTCTCAAGTCTATTAATATCCGACATTTTATATCTCTTATAATCAAAGAAGTTTATAGAAGCATCTTCAACATTAAAAAGATATGGTGGTAGATAAGCAGTTGCTATCTTTAAGGCATCATCAACACCAGTAGGTATTTGAGGATTTTCTGAAGGAGTTCCATAATTAACTTGGAAACTACCATCTTTAGTTACATAGATACAATCAATTCTTCCTAGATACCAAGAGAAATCTATTACAATAGTTTCATCAGAAGCTAAAATATTTGCTGCTGAATTTCCAGAGGCATTAAACTCTCTTCCAAAAAATTCAAGAGGAGATCTGGTATCAACCGCTACAGTATAATCAGAAACTCTAGGTCTAATATCAATTAAATCAGTATTTCTGACACCATTCACTAATGGAATTTGCGTACCATAATCAAATGACGAATAAGAATCTATGGTGGTAATATCCCCATCATCCGTTGATTCATAATATCCATTGGAGAAATAAATTTTTAATCTCTTCTCAGGAGCTTCTACATCCGTTTTTCTATTAATTGTAGGGTAATTATAGAAAGATTGATTTTGTCCATTATCAGTGGTGAAATTGGAAGTAATATTGAAATCGGTTGTGTCTAATGTAGTAACAACTCCTTCTATTTTAGATTCTTCAAAACGGATAACTTCACCCTCTTTAAAGTTTAAATCATTTTTAGGAATAAATGTTATCTTAGAATCGGAAATTCTTTCAGCAACAATAGCACAAGAATTCGTAGTTTTACCTTTGAATTGTTCTCCTATAATCAAATCGGAAGTTTTACCTGTTGGTCCTGTAAGAGCAGATATAACAACACTAGGTGCTGATGGATTACCTGTATCAACCGACTCATAAATTCCTTGAATCTCTATAAGATCTGCTACATTAAGAGATATTCTATCATCCTGAACCCTAGTTCCAAATGGATAGTTACCAAATGTCAAACCATCATTTAAGGTAGTAGATCCAATTCCAGAAGCTGATTCTGTAGATTTATCTACAATAATACTATTAACTCTATTTCTTATTTTTTTCTTGGATTTTGGTTTTAATTTCTTAATAGTAGTAATTAAAGTAGCATCATCTGTACCAGTGCTTAATCCAAAAATATTTACTTCAGTAGACCCTGAATTAAATTGAACTTTATCACTTGTTAAAGTTTCAGTAGTTCCATCACTTTTAATTAGAGAATACCTTTCAGGAGTGAATGGTAAAAATGTTTGATTACTACCAGAAGATACTGCTTCCGAAAGTTGGTTACCAACTATACGAACACTTTGAGATTTTCTGATTGTTAAAGAAGCATCTGTTAAATCTACATTTTCTATATTTCTTTTTGGTAAAATAGTATAGAAGGAATTATCATCGGATTTTAATAAATCTGTTCCTACTACTTTTAGATCAGAGACTTGAGTTATTGCATCAGGTAATTTACCATCAGCCACACCACTAACAGTATGAACCCCTGTCATTACAACATGAGTTGTGCCAACACTAACTACACTGGCAAGGATTGGATCATTAAATTCACTGGTTTGAGAAGGACTAAATTGAAGAATATTTCCAACTTTAATATCTCCTGGAAATAGTGGATTGGTGCTTCTTACTGTACTAATAGATCCACTAGGATATCCTGAAAGACCAGAATCATATCGATGAGGAGTTATAGTTGCTACCCCTATATTTGTAATAGGAGTTTGAATAGTGTCAGCTGAGAATGTCTGTGCTGCACCAACAGTATTCATATTAGAACCATTAGTATTTCCAAATACTGATTTAATATCTGAAATACCAAATGTTGTTACTGCAATAGCAACTCTTGTATTTTCTACACCATCTATAACAAAGTTTTCATCTTGTACAAACTCACCTTCTACCTCATATACAGATAAAGAAGTAGTGTTAGTTGCAGCATCTTTCAAAAATGCTGTAGCTCCACTATACTTACCCTTGATATGAGTAGGTACTGCTAATGTTATTGGTTCATTTAAAGTAATTTCAGTAACTGTTTGAACATCATAAAGAATTAAGTCCCACTCATTAGTATTTGAATTAGCTCTATCATATGATCCTGATTCTAAATCAACATCATATACTCTTGCTACTCCAATTTCTTTACCTGCAGGGAGAGTAGCAGCCGCACCAACTCTTTTATCTCTTAAACTTAGGACATAAGTGTTACCAATACCAATTTTAGGGGATCCATAAAATCTATTTAATTTTATGGTAGATCCAGTATGATAATCAATACCTTGATCTTCTAGTGATTTTGTAGTTCTTGGTTTTTTAACATCCAAATATGTAGAACTAATTTTCTCTATCTCATATCCTTTTACATATGCCTTACCTGGAGAAATATTATATAATGCTAAATCATCTGAAGGAACACCTCCACTATAGGTAGTTTGATTTGCATTAAATATACCATTATTTCCCTTATAATTATTTAAAGATTCTTTAAGGGAAGTATTAAATGGTTTGATGTAATAATCACCCGATTCTTCATAGGTTCTTCTTGCTAGTTCATCTTGAAGGATATTATACTCTGTTGATTCTTTTTGGGATTTTAATACACCATTTTCAATAGTTGCCAGTTCAATAAAATTATTATCATCATAATCATCTAAAGCTTTTTTAAATAATGAAGTTGTAATCTTAAATCTATCCGCACCTGGAGCTGCATAGTTAGTAAATCCTCTTGCATTATCATTGAGACTGGGATCAATATCAGAGTTAATTATTTGCTCATTTAAAAATAGTCCTATCCTATAACTAGGTGTATTTGAATATTGATCTAGAAGAATAGTTTCATCCTGAACAGTAACAAAATTTCCTCGTGCAAAATATATTCCATTGGAAATAGAGAATGAGGATCCAATAGAATTAGCACCACTTACTCCCGTAGACGCAAATGCTTCTCCTGGCGGAATAATTGTGTTAGCAGATAAGATATCTTCATTTGAACTTAATAACTCATTATCTAAAAATGTTAATGAAGAATTATCTGCAGAATTTGATCCTACGTAATTAACATATAAAGTATATCTTCCCTTTTCTGAATTTCTAGATAAAAGAACTTTATCAACGATAGCTGTAACACCAGAAGTCAATCCTGTAATTTTTGATCCCTTCACTTGATTAATATAATCAGACAAAGGTATACCCAAATACTTATCTTCTAATTCAATTGCATAATATGACGTGTTAAAAGATGTATTACCAGGAATTACTTTCGCACCATCTTTAAAAAAATGTTGCCCTAGTTTTTCAACCTGATTTTGTAATATTGATTGGAGATTATTTAACTCCCTTGCTTGAACTGGATAAGCAGGTTTAAATAGTACCTTATAATAGTCATTATTTGCATTAAAATCGTCAAAGTAGGGAGCTACGTTTAGATTGGTTTCCTGAGACATAATTCTTTAGAATTGCAAAATGACTTTGATATCTTCTTTTTGGTTGGTAGACCTAGTGATTGCTGGTCTATTATCAACGTAAATAATATTGCCAGAATATTTTCTAACTTCTGGATTTGCCACTCCTTTGGTGAATGACTGTCCAAGATAATACGTCTTACTATTTATTACAGTAGATACACCTGTAAATGAACTTTGGATTGCTAAAGTAGCAGATCCTCCAATAATATTTAACGACCCACCAGTATGGGTAGTAGAACTAAATCTGTTGAGAGTAAATCCATATTCTGGATCTGAATTTTGAGTACCATTAGTATTAAATCCAGCAGTTGTTCTATCTTGCCAATATTTCAAAACTTGAGTATTTTGATCATAAGAAATAACTCTTCCGATAGCAGTAGATCCTAAACCAACAGTTTGAGTAATAAATGCATCTGCATTAAATGTAGCAGTACTAGATCCAGCTCCTGTTAGTTTAAGTGCGTAAACAGCACTTGCTTTATCTAATTCTAAATTTGTACTCGTACCATATGCTTTAGGATTTTGAACTATACCAATACGTCCAAATTGATTTCCTGTTATGAAATCAGGATTCTCTGTATCATTTTCAATCCTTGAATAAAGAAGAGCGTTTTTGGCTCCTAATTCCCGATATATATCAGATCCATGTCCTCCCTGAGGTGGGATAATAACATTAAATACAGGATCAGTAGAACCTGCAGGAACTCCTCCTGCATCCAAATCTAAAGTTCCAAAACTATATCCAGAACCACCCTTGGAAACAGTAACTGACTCAACTTTTGAATTGCTATTAATAACAACAGTAGCTTCAGCACCAGTTCCATCTCCTTTAATAGGAACTTTAGTATAAGTTTGATTTGCTGTTCCTAATCCAACTCCTCTATTAGTGATAGTAACAATTTTAAGTTGACCACTAGTGGATGCATTATCTCTCACTGCCGCATCAGCAGCATTAGTAGACCAATCCTTAGGAACAGGCATAAAGTCTGTAGAATCAAACTTTATGATATCACCAGGTTTAATTGTATAAAGATATTTCCAAATATAACCATCGCCACTAGTACCAGCTGCCCTTGGTTCTAAATCAGTAAATGTTGGTTCATCCAAAGATGCTCTGCCATCTGGATTATCAGGATCCGTACCATTTTGTAAGCAAATATAAACTTTGTAATCAGAATTCATTACAAAGTAATTAGCATCATATAAATTGGTAGCATTAGAAGGTTTTGATAAGTTGGTCGAAGTAATATCACCTCTGTACATATCATAAGTAATACCTGATGTCCAAGTATTCTTACTCACCACTTGCTTCACATCTGATGTAGTTATTTTCTTCAGAGCAATCATTGTATCCCAATAATTGTCTTCCTCATCGAAACTATCTTTCGGATCGGGGGGAGTCACATTCCAATCAGAATCTACTTGGGTAGGATTAGGCAACCCAATCCAAGTATAATAAGAATTTGTTGTTGAAGCTACGCTTGCTACAAAATCCTTAGTATTTAATATACGCAGTTGATCAGTTATAATTGCAGCCATTGGACAGAGTTTTTATTTATTTATTAAGATTGTTAAGAGGAATAATCTTTAGATCTTAAAGGAGTTACTCTACTGATAACAGCAGAAGTAGAAAGTCCTGTAAAACCATTATTAGTATAAGCAGTAAAAGCTTCTGGAGAACTTCTAGCACCCATATCTATTCTTCCCCATGAGTAATTACCAAAGAATTCACTATATCCCAAACCAGCATTGATTAAACCATTATAAGAATCTACACTAACTGTTACTTGAGCAACGTATGTTAGAGCAATTCCTGGCGTGGAAGTTTGTGCTACCGATACTGCAGCCACTTCATACACATTATCTATAAAGGTAGTTCCTATACCTAAAACACCATTATTTTGATATAAGGATGTTAATCCACTTCCAATATTACTATTACTTACAGTGAAATAATAACCTGTTTGAATTCCACTAATAGTAACCGCAGTTCCTGCTATAATACTATCTCTTAATACCGAATTAGTGGGAATATAGAAATCAAACACTACACCCGTGGATGCAACTCCTACAGACGTAGTTGATACTCCTATAATCTCTCCAAAGTCACCTTCATAACTACCCGTGGTATTAACTTCTCTTGTTAAAGAAGGAACTTCAATAAGAACTTCAGGAGGAGTTGCAATGGTGTATCCTGTGCCAGGAGAAGTAACAGTAATAGAAGAAACTGCATCACCTGTAAGAGTAGCAGTTGCAGATGCTCTGGTGGTTGTTCCCAATCCAACAGGTGTACCAATAATTACATCAGGAGCAGAGGTATATCCTGTTCCCCCATAACTTACTGATACTGAAGATATAGTACCAGCGATTGATACGATAGCAGTTGCAGCAGCCCCTACAATATTATCTTGAGAAGTAATAGAAATCTTTTGTGTTTTTACATTACCTTGATTTTCATTTTCAGGATCAAAGAAAGGTTTCAAACTTTCAGTGTAAATTACGGTAGATCCAACACCCACAGATTGAATAATAACTGTAGTCGGATTAACTGCTGCATTATCTTCTTCTCTACTCTTACTAATTACTTGTCCATTAACTACTTTATCCGCAGTTTGCTTACACCAAGTAACAGGTCTCTCGCAGTCAGGACTTCCATTGATACCCATACCCGCATAAGCATTAGTATCCACGATATTAGTGGCTACCACATCTTCTACAAGTCGAGCATCTTGTTCTATTGACCTAGCACATAATTCCTTATTATGGCGAATGGTCAACATATCTCCCGTTTTTACTGTTTTTCTTACATCATTAAATATCACATCTTGATCACCAGTTCCCTTATAGAATAAAATCTTACAAGTATCACCTTTGAATGAACCCTCTACTTGAGGCCCTCTAGGAGCTGATGCAAATGTAAGTACACTTCCTCCACTCAATGTATAACCATCACCAGGAACTTGTAAAATATCATTCAAGAATACTAAAAGAGTAGACTGAACATCAATATCAGAACCTTCTGCTGCTCTAATAGTAACAGGATCCTTATCTTTCTTAAGAGTAAATGATCTGGTAGTTCCATCAAATTCACTTTCAATCTTATCTAATACTTCCAAGTTACCAAAATGCCATGCAGAGAATTCATCTGATATGATATCTTCAACGGTGATTTGAAATTCTCTAAAGGTTTTAGTTGTATCGGTTGGGATACCTGTCGTTCCTCCAATAGCCACTGTTAGGACTTGATCATTTGCGTAAGCATATCCTTCATTTAACACTTCAAAACTGACAACACTAGAACCTTGCCCAACAACTACATTAACAGTTGCTTGAGTTCCAACTCCCACACTCGCACCACCAGGAGAATCACTACTGTAAATTAAAGGCATATCAGAGTAAGAGAGTGGTTCGTCAATTACAACATCCATCGCTCTATCAACTCTTCCTCCTCTTGCATAGAAGTGTGCTCTTGTGGATACACCAGAATTAATCGTGAATGAAGTATTATCAATAATTGTTAAAACAGTAGATCCTTGGAAGGCTGGATCTGCACCACTAGAAGAATTATTAGTACTTCTAGGTGCTATTAAAGCAGGTTGTATTGTACCTCCAGAAACATAGAATGTTGGAACAGTGGAAATACCTGCGTTAATTGTAAATTGAGTTACACTTGCTACTCCTGTAACTTGCGTACCACCATATGCGGGGTCAGTTGTTCTAGGATATAGATGAAGAGCACTACCATTATCTAATGCACATGTAAATGCTAATCCCGTTAGAATAACATCACTAGCTTTACCACTTACAGATAGTCCATGAGCAGTAGAGGTAGTAACCGTCATTATACCTGTAGAAGCAGTGTATACGGCACTCTGAACGCCCACAGCAGGGAGGTAATCGCATGTGAATGCAATTCCCGATAACTTCACTTCTTGCCCTACTAGAAGACCGTGTGAGGTCGATGTGGTGACTGTTGTAACTCCTGTTACAGAACTGTATCCAACATCTGAAATTGATCGAGGAACATAAATTACTTGATTATTTGTAATTGCTATTCCTGTGATATGTCCATTAGTAATTGCAGCAGTACCAATACCAATTAAGAGTGGTGTAATGTTAGTACCTGTTTGAATAGCAACATTAACAGTTGTTTGAACTCCTACTCTATAACCTGATCCTGAGTTACCAATACTGATAGAACTTACAGTACCAGCAGCAGAAACAACAGCAGTTCCACCAGCAGCAACAAGAGGTTGATATCCTAGACCTTCAGTAGAACCTACCGAGACAATCATTCCACCAACAGGGATAGATCCGCTTTGAGGATCACTAGCAACAGAAGCTGCAACTCCAGCAAAAACTATACTACTAATTCCAGTATTTCCTTCTACAAAAGAATAATCTTGACTTTGTAGTAAATCTCCTGTTGGTCCTTGGAATACACCATTAATTAAAACAACACCATTATCAGTGGAGAATCCTGCTACATTCTCTCCATTAACTTTTAACGTATATGCAGTGCTGATACCATTAAATTCATGTGAGATATCATCAAATAGATAATTGGTTTCATAAGTTCTCTTACTACTATCTTCAATTCCAGATCTCATGAACGATCTTCCTTGGAACGTGGAGTGAGTTGTAATACCTACCCAATATCTATCATCAGGAGCATTAGTAGTGCTACCTATGGGAACAGGGCCTTGAGGAGCAGTGATGAAATTAATTTGGTTATTAACAATATGATAATCACCATCAACTTTAGTTACAAGAGAATTTTCAGTGTGTATTCCTAAATTTGTTCCCATCCAAGGACGCTCAACAAGTATTGCATTAGTAGTTCCATAACCCACCGTATTGACTTTCATTATCTCATCATTAATCTTAATCAAATCTCCACCAAAGAATGATGTTACTCCTGAGACACTTACGACCCTTTGAGCAATACCAATTTCACTTGTAATTCCTGTAGTAACAGCAGTTGATACCAAAGGTGATTGTATTGCATTATCAATAGCAATTAAACATTTAGTATTTTGATTTCTTGCAAATATAGTGTGAGCTGCACCTACACCTACAGCACTAAATTCTAATATATTCGGAACTTCTTTTAAAGCATCTTGTGCAGTCTTAGCAAACTTAACTGTTTGATTATCAACCTTAACAAGGAAAAGATTAGAGGGAAGGAGGGTAGTAACTCCAATTCCTGAAATAGTTGTGGACGCAATACTAATAGGAGTTCCACCTTGAGCATAAGTAATCTCTTCTCCAGTTACAAAGAAGTGATCGGGAATGGTAACCGTGTTATCAGTTACATTTACAATTGTACTATCACTTGCATCGAAGGTTCGAGAGAAAATATTCTTTTGTTTATGTTGCAAGTTAAACGCACGTTTCACATCTATTTCAGTTCCTTCATAAACACCATATCCACCGTTGATCTCAGCTGTGCCTAAATCAATACCATCAACAGAATCAATGTCAGAATTTTCAGCTGCAATTTGAAGTGCTGCTTGGAAAACACGAACAGAAACTCCAATACCAGCATTTGGAGTATAGAACAATTGAGTATGTGAAGTTGTGGTAGAAACAGCAGCACCAACTGTACCTAATCCAGAATATACTGCTCCTTCATTAGTAGTTACGTTTCCATATTCAGTAATATATGCTTCTGAACTATCATTAACTACAATTACCTCTATCATCTCATATTCTTCATTAGCAGTATCTTCAACACTGATCACATAGTAAGCAGCGTTATTGTCGTCTACTTCAGAGGTATTATTAATACCATATTCAGCAATCTTATGAGCTAATGGAGATCCTGCAGATGCAATGTGTGTATAAGAGGAATTAAGGAATCCCAAATCTTGATCACCTGATCCTAGATATTGAGTTCCCACTCCTGTTGATAAAGTGCTTGCTATAGATATTCTTAAAGTATTAACAGTACATGCTATTCCAGCAGTAGGAATAAAGTCTATATTAATATCACCATCACTCATGTCAGCTGCATAAGTTCCTAGTCCGACTTCCGCCCCATATTCATCAACAGAATGAGTAGTAAGTTGTGAATATTCCATCAGATCAACAGTGGTTCCATTATGAATAACATTTAACTCATCATATTCAAAATTACCATCATCACCACTTATCTGAACAATAATTTTAGAACTTCTGTAAGTAGAAGCAATTCCAACAACAGTTGTAGTAGTATTGGCGGGAACACTAGCTGTACTGGATTTAATATCAACACTACTTCCTAAAGTAGTAGTTCCAATACCTGCAGTGCTAATTCCCAATACACCAAAACTTATAGCACTTACGTTATAATTATTATTTGCAAATTTAGTAGGATAGAAAAGTAATTCACCTTCTGTACCACTTATATTTCCATCAAACCAACCTAGATCACTTACAGTTCCTTCTTTACCATAATTATTAACATACATCCGAGTTCCATCATTTAGAAGAGAAACCATTACAACTTGTCTTTCTCCAGTAAAGGTAGCATCTTTTATTAAAGTTACATATTTTACAGATCGTTGATCAAGATCAAATGTATCTATTGTTGAAAACTTGGTTCCTCTAGGATCACTATTAAACTCAGAACTAAAATCATCAATGACTAAAGCTCTGTTACCAACTGATTCAAAGTAATCAGTTAAAACTCTAGAATTGAAAAATACTTCATCTGAAACAGTTTGAGTATCACTAATACTTAAAGAATTTTCTGTAACCAAATCAAATGCAGAATAGCAATTTATATCTACTACACGTTCGGAATCTATGAAGACAAAAAGATCAGCCTCATCAGCACTAACACTAGATGAAGTATCATCAGTTGACTCTACTTGCAAATCACTAAATTTTAAGAATCCAGTAGGATGATTAAGGTTATAAACAGGTTCATTCCAAGTATCATAGTCAACTTTTGATTTTAAAGAATAAGAGAAATTCTGATAGTAATTATTATCAGGGAGTCTTTCTAAATTATTGTTAAAGAAACCTGTATCCCTTGTCCATCCTTTTTTAACTACTGATCCAGCCTCCAATTTAATTTCAGCATTGAAATCAATTTTAGAAGTAACTTTTCCTTGAGTATGTGAGGTTTCACCAACAATTACATCTCCTATGTCAAATTCAGAATCTGTAGATACTTTTAATAATTCAATTCTATTATTCCAATTTTCAACATTACCTACAATGTTACCCGAAGTGACTTTTTCACCATCTAAGAAATCATTAGTTTTTAACGCAATATCAAATTGAGGGAAATATTTTTCAGGAACAATTATACCTGCTGAATTAAGAGCATCAAAGTTTCCTGGGAAAATATTATCTTCAATATATCCATCTAAACTATAAGTAACAACTCCAACATTTCCTCCCAAGGGAAAATGAGTTTTTGTTAATTCAAATAATGAATATCCATAATTAAGTGAATTATAACCAGTTCCAGTTGTGCCAAGTCCAACACTAACATTTTCAATTAAAACTTTATCTCCAACTACAAAAGGTACATCACTCGCACTACTGAAACTAGTATTAATAGCCACAGTCACTTCCTTCGTAGACATATTATAACTGATTGTATTAATACCAATACCGTTAACATTAGCTGTTGGAATTATAGTTGGAGTTACAGGATTCATTCCAAAAGTATTCTTTAGAATAGTTACTGTAGAATCTCCAATTTCATATTCTATGTCAACATCTTTAACCTGAGCTCCAGTAAATCCATCAATAACAACTAGATTTGGTGCAATCGTATAATTTTTACCTACAGAACTAATTCCAATAGATTCAAATGAAGTCAATGATTCTATCTGAAGAACTTCAGGTAAATTCAAAACAGGTCTTAAGGTATTATCACTAGGATAATCAAACCCAATATCCTCTATATTGGTTGAAATTATTTCACCGATAGATGTACTAGATGGTTCTAAAACTGCCTTAGTTCCTATACCACTCTTAATTGATGATACGCCTACAATCTCTGTATAATTATTTCCTTTATATGTTAAATCAACTTTAGCAATCCCTCCGTATGCCCTTGTAGAATCGGTAGAGTATTTAATTTTTGCTTCTGCTGAACTATAAGAGGATCTTTCAGGAGTTTGTATAGTATTGTAAGTAAAGATTGTGGTAACACCAGTTCCTGTTACAACAAATTCTCCTGTGTATATACTTTCTTTTAGATTCAGTGTACTATAATTATCAACCTCTTTATCAATAACTATACCTTTTTTATTTTCGGGAAGATTATCAGAATCAATAGGAGTAAATTTATAATATAATACTGAAGGAAGACCCTCTGAGACCACTAATGATAATTCTGCATCAGTAGAAACTCCAACTGTTCCAGTCTTAGTTACTTCAAACTTATCATCTAGAGAGGTGGATTTAAATATATGAGCATAATTACTATCGGAATATAAATTAAAGTCAAAAGCAGCCACAGAACTTACACCAACTTTAGATCCTAAAGAAGAATCTGATAGATTAAAGTTTACAGTATTGTTATTATAAACATCCAAAGGAGGATTAATTGGTGATAAAGTTCCAGCAGCAGCAGAAGTTATATCAACCACCTCAGGAGTAAATTGTAGTGCTTGATGTCTAGTTAAACAAAGTTTTACTTTATTTTTGGATTGTTTAAAGATATAGTAAATTTTATTATTTTCCAATCCACCAGCAGCCGTGGATGCAGTGTAAATTACCTTGTCTCCATTGTTTAACTGATGATCACTAATACTAATAGTATTATTAGTTACATCAACATCTCCTGATGCAAAATCTTTAGGGTCAAAAACTATTCTTCTATTAAAGTCATTATATTTTACAGTAACTGAAGTTATTATTCCTGGTTGGACATTCACAGTTACATTATCATCCAAAAGTAATGCATGAGTTGCCCCAGTCGCTACTGTAACAATATTCTTAGTAACTTCAGCAGTAACTACATTATCTTTATTAGTTTCAAAACTATGATAAACACCTGTACCAAATCCAGTAAATTTTAATAATCCTCTAGTTTCAGTTGTAGCTGCTACTCCTACAAAAGTACCAGTTGTACCTATTCCTACTTTAAAAGTAGAAATTCCAATGAGATCATTTGAAATTTTACCAACATAGAGAGTGGATTTATTAGGTAAGGTAAATGCAGTGTGTCCGTCGGTAGATACACCAATAGAATCACCTCCATTGTTATAATAAGTTAAAACATCACCCGTATTTAATTCATGGTCTGGAAGGAAAATAGATTCAGTTTGAATATAAATCTGCGTTAAACCAGCACCTGGATTAGAGAATGAAATAGTCGTTCCAATACCTACACCAGTAATAGTTCCAACTCCTAAAGCTTCCTTAGGTTCAAAATAAATTTCTTTATTTAACTCAAAAGTTACATCATCTTGAGGAGATGACTCATAAGTGAATTTTCTAGAATCCTCTGTTATTACAGATGTTGCAGTATGAGCAAGAGAAACAGTATTATTCTGAGCTCTTAAAACTCTTAATCTATAATTTTTTCTATCAACAGAAAGTACTTTTACATCTTCAGTTCCTATTCCTAAAGTATCATTCACACCGATTGATAATAAGTCACTATTTAAAGATCCCGATACTCCAAAATATGTTACCAATCCAGTGACACCTGTAGTACTTACTCCTCCAGTCAGATTTAATGTTTCAGTTCTTACTCCAATATTAAAACTCCCTTCAAGAGAACTAATAGAAGTATTAAATCCAGATAATGAAACTAAATTTTTATTTACAAAATCATGAGGCAATGTGGAAATGGCTACAAAAGTTCCATTTGAATCATATGGAGCTATTTCTAAATTTGTTATTGAACTAGTCGCTACACTAATAGTAGTAACTTCCTTTCCTTCTACTTCTTTAATTTTAGCTTTGGCGGTCTGAGATCCTCTTAAAGGTTCAAAAAGAATCTTTTCACCTACTTGATAATTATTTCCTCCTGTCAAAATTCCCACATTATCAATTTGTCCAGAAGAAGTTACCTTAATATCAACTATAGGGGTTTTCTTTTTATTTGGTTGAACTAAGAAATCATAAGATGCATTATTCTTTGTTAATGCATAGGGGGTAGTATTTCTAAACCACTTAGAAGAATTTAGATCATAATCTGTCTGATTATTAGATTTGACATAATTAAAAGAATTTGGTTTTGATTGGAAAGAGTTACCAATTAAATAGGGGAACTGTGGAATTTTGTACTTATTGAATGGCCCTGAACTTTCAACATTACCAGGATTAATGGTAGCGAAATATGCATATACACCATTTGGATAATCTGGTGTTACACAAAAACGTCCATTATATTCATCCAAATCTCCAGCATTATCAAATACAAAATCCTCAACAAAAAATCCTTGATGGAAATTAGACAAAGAAGGTCTAGTATCACTAGTTACTGGTTTATAACCAGACTCCATAGCTCTTACTGCCCCTCCAGTAGGAGTAGTGTACCCATAAGGACCATAAATGGGATTTCCATCATAAGCCCATCCTATTATGGGAGAATGATATGAAGCACTTACTTCTTGTCCATCAACTCTTTCTAAATCAAGAAGTCCATATTTAATATCATTATTTTGATTTCTAACATATAAAGATTCTCTTAATTTTCTAGGTGCATACAAATGAGTGTACTGAATACCTAAATCTTTATTTTCTGCCTCATCTAAAATTCCATCATCGCTAGAAATAATGTCGAAAGATTTTTCAAATAAATTAACTGTCCAATTTTTAATATCTACTTTGAATTTAGCGTTTGATCCACTTGGAGTTACATCTACTATTACTCTATTAGTATATCCAATTCCTGCATTATGAATTCTTACACTTTTAAGTTGACCATCCTTAAGAACAGGAACTAATTCAGCATATTTTCCAGCCCCATCTGTTTCTAATTCTAATGATGGAGGAGAGTTATATCCAAAACCCTCATTAACAACTAAAACATCAACAAGTTTTCCATTATTAATAACTGGAGTAACTTGAGCTCCTGTACCTGTTTTAGTTGTAACAAGAGGTTGTCTATCATAGTTAAGAATCTCATCAGATCCATAAGAATTACCTGAATTCGTTATTTGTACCGAATCAATATATCCCCTAAACAAAGGTTGAATTTTAGCTCTAAAATCTTGTCCACTAACAGTAGCAACTCCGATCTCACCACTTAAATCAACAGTAATTGGTTCATAGTTAAAAGAATGGGTTCCAGTACCTAGACCCGCAACTGTAAAATTAATATATTCCTTATTATCATAATAAAAAGATTTAGCAGTGGTTCCAACACCAACACTAGATAATTTAAAACTATTATTATCTACTTTAGTAACCAAATATTGAGTATTTGAGTTAATACCACTTATTCTATCTTTATCATATGAATATTGAATAATTTCTTCAGATTGATATCCATGATCATCTATGTGTATTTGATTAAGAGCAGTGTTTATTCCTGTAGATGAAAGAATCGTTCTTTTTTTATTTTCGTAACCTGTACCTGAATTTTTAATAATAATATTGGATAAAACTTTCTTTTTATCAAAAGATTGTAATCTCTGTATTCCTGTTCCGTAAGCAGTTAACGATACTGTTTCAATTCCTGCTGAAATAGCTTGATCTTGAGTTTTATAAAGTTTTACTGTAGATACTCCAACTGTATGAACATAATAAACCGCATCAGTGGTAAGTCCAGTGACTAATGATCCTCCATCTGGTTTATAAATTACTTTTTCACCATTTCTAAATTTATGATAAGTAGAAAAACCAATAGTATCCGCATCTAGGTTGATTCGAGCAGAATCTGAATCTTTTACACCAAAAGCATTAAAGGAAACATCATGAGTTGCAAGAATGGTGTTAGCAAAAGCTTCTGCACCAACACCATTTCCTCCTGTGATGGTTATGATAGGATCTGATACATAATCAAAACCTGGATCCACAATATCAATAGCATTTAGATTTCCTCTAATAGCAGCGATAGCGGTTGCACCACTACCAACTGTATCTTCAATGTTTATAAGAGGAGGATTTAAAATATCATAATCTTTTCCTTCTGCACTAACATTAATCTTCTGAAGAGGTCCATAATAAACCGTATCTTTGGATTTATAATTAAGAATTTCAACACCATTAACAAGAATACCAGTTCTACTACCAGGTTCTGTAATATAACTACCACTTTCATTATCTGGTTCTTTTATCTCCTTTAACAATAATTGATTATCAACTTTTTTATCAAAATAATCAATATACTGTATAGTATTAGAAGTTACAATACCAGAAACAGATACAAAACTATTATTATTAATATTACTAGGACTAGTAGCCAGTTGGAATTGATTTTTATTTACTCTTTTTACAAAGAAAATACCTGGATTGATTTCAGGGAACTTACTAACAGATATACTTTCATTACCTAAGAAATCTTCTGAAATTATATCAAAAGAATTATAGTAAACCGCATCTCCCGTATAATATCCATGATCATTTACATCTAAAACCGTAAAAGTGTCCCCACTATACGATCCAGTTAATGTAACCTTCTTATCATAAAAATCTAAAGGTCCATTAAAGTAATTTGGAATAGAAGGAGAAGCAACTAAAACATTTCGATCAAAGTCTATATAAGTATTTTGAATATTTGCAAAATAATTATCAATATAATAATAATCTTTTAAAGCTACATCAACTTTTGCTCTTGTTAAATTTCTCTGTACACTTTTAATGGAAGAAAGAGATCCCTGTCCTCTAATAGAAAAATTAAAATCATTAATAACTTCATTTACAATAGAATCTTTATTATTTCCAACAGAATCAGTAACAGTAACTGTATCACCTAATCTGAAATTATTTTCAGTATAAGTTTCTATAGTATAAGTAAAATCAGATGAATCAACTAGTGTTATAGATTTTACGTCATATTGTGTAGCTACATTATAAAACCAATTATCAACTTTTGGCCCAGAAGTTGTAATTCCTAGAGATTGTACCTTTGCTTTATCATTAACAGAATAATAATAAGTATCATTTTGGATTACAGGTTCTGCAAGAACAGATCCTATTTTAACCGTTACTTTAGTTGTAGTCCCGATACCAACATAACCATAAGCATTAACATTCAATCTTATATCTGCTTTTGATTCAACACTAGATGTAGTTCCAATATCTGTTGTATTTGCTACCCCTACTCCATAAAACTGGTTTATTGATTTTGATCTATAAGTTAATATTCCTGATCCAACTGCTAGTTCACCTGAATCTGGAAATCCTATTGTAGAGTCTACATCAATTACACTTGCACCAATCGCTACAGGAGTTATAACTTTAGTATTTGGATGAACAGTAAATTCACCATAGATACTTCCCTGTAGAGGAATATCTTTAGCATAGTTAAAATCAAGACTTAACTTATAATAATCCTTACTATTATAAGTTATTTTCTCTATTGCAGAAATAGGAGAATAAGCTGCATCTATATCATAGTTGGTATAGGCATCTTGGAATAAAGTGCTATTTAAAAGTTGAGAAGGATCTCCCTCTATTGCTTCAACAACTAAATCCTTTGTAACTCTATAATCAGCATCCGAAGGTCTAAAGACAAAATTTTGTGGTTTTAATACTTCTACTGCTTCACCATACAAAACACCAAAAAGCATTTTAAAGGATTCATCTGTTCCTTTAGCTTGATAAAAATCTTTTGATCGTGATATAAACAGTCTTTGATTTAAATCACTGGAAAGAGTTCTATTCTCAAAACCAGGACTTAATTGATTTTTAATTTTAAGTAAAAATTCATTAAAAAGTAATGCACTTAAATTAACAATCTTATCTCCACCTTTATGTTTAGCAGTAGTGGAAGTTGAAAAAGTTAATTGATCAGTGTTGTTTAAAGATTTATAAGAAGTTACACCACTGAATCCTCTTCTACATCCTGTAAATGACGTTTTAGTTTTTTCTGAATATAGAATAATTTCATTACCAATTTGAATCAATCCATCTCTCTCAGGGAATTGATATGTACCAAAAATTTCTTTAGATAAATCAAATGCTACTGTAATGGTGGTATCATTATATGAAATATCTGCTCCCAACTCAGTTTCCTGTGCATTATTAGTTAACGACTCTAATTTCAAATACTCATCAATATTCTGTATTAAATCAACAGATGCTCCTGGGAATTCTTGAGAAATATAATATTCTTTTAAAAAGTCAGCTATTAAAGGAAAATCATCCTTTACAAAAGAAGGGAGTTGATTTGCAACTATACTTTGCAGCTGAACTCTTTGTATGTCTGTAGATATCATTTTTTGTATATGTTGATCTTAGTAAGAATATGAGAGTTAGTAACCACCGCCATAACCGCCGCCACCACCGCCAGTGCTGCCGCCACCGCCAGTGCTGCCAGAACCACTAGAAGCGGAGCCAGAAGGGGATGTTGTGGATGTTGTTGATCTTGTAGTAGAAGTCATGGTTTCGCTGCCTACACGGGTTGTTGTAGTGGTTGTGGTGACTGATTCAGTTGCATATACAGGGCCGCCACGAACGAGACTTCCATTTGCATAACTTGAGGTGACCAGATAGTTGCTTCCTGATACATCTACTCCAGAAGCAATGTTATCAGGTTTTGAAGTAACCTCTGTTTGATTTAGATCTAGTTGTAAGTACAAATCTTGAAGTCCTATTACATCATTAGAATATGGAATAGCAGAAATCTCAATTAAGGGGAATCCTTTTTGAATAACAGTGTTAGTAATATTAATTGGAGATAATTTAATCTCTCCTTTAATATAATCAATGACTCCCACGGATTTTTTAACAATTCTAGGTTGAGTTGCAGAATCTAACGTAAATATATCGATAGTTCCTTTTTCATGAGTCTCATCAGGCATATCAGTAAGATATACAGTTGCACTAATACCAGCGATATTAAATCCTGAAGACTTAATATTATAACCACCATCTTTTACAAAGAATCTGTTACCGTAACAAATTTCGTATTCCGCAAAACTATTTAACGCTACTCTCAGATCCCTTCTTATGGTAATAGTCGTAATATTGGAGGTTATACCTTCACTACTACCGTCAATTAAGTTCAAAAATCTACTATATTTAAATCTTGCACCAAATTTGTTAATTTCAGCAGATTTTGAGTAAGTTTCTACATTTTCACTTACAATGGTAGTAATTGAATTAGCAGATTTTGCTAAATTAGCATTATAGTAAGCTGTAATGTTAGGTTCGATGTACAAATACTTCAAATCAATGATATCAACAACAATTCCTGACACAGAATACTTCTTAATTTGACTTTTTATGTTTTCTTTAATCTGACTAGACAAATATGAGCCATTTGTAGGTTTTACACTCACAAAAACCTTTCCAAATTGAGGAGGAGTCAATTCTTCTCCACCAAAAGCAGAAACAGAATCAGTTTCAGGGTATATTGATGGTAAAATTGCTTCATAATCAGCTGAAGTTACTGCTCTATTCTGTGAGGAGTAAATTCGAGTTGAATATTTCTTAATAGATTCGATAGTTTCTATACTTTTACCACCTGAGGCAACATTATCAGTCGCAACTAAGGAAATTCCTGCACTTAAATTAACAGAATCTCTACTTGACGTTAATTTTCCTGAAAATTCAAAGGATCCTATCCCATTTGCAGATTCTCCATTGGTTACTAGGTACGAAACTTCGATAAAACTAGGAGATTCTAACTTTTTACCAAAAACACCATCACCAAAAATCAATTCATATCGTTCATTTTCAATTTCTTGGCAGAAATAAATGGCAGATTCACCATCTATCTCAAATAAACTTTCAGCTTTTCTATATTTACGACTTGTATTTGATAATTTAGAAGGTTTGACCGTTACTCTAATGCTATCAGTATCAATATTAGAGTTTGGAAGTATAAATCTTTGATTTGGATCGAAAGAATTGACTGTAAAATTAGTAGTAATGTAAATTCCTTCAAAAATTTCAATATTTTCAAAGTTAGCTAAGTTTTGATTAACTGAAACAGTTATATCATCGAGTATTGCAAAGGTAAAAGACTCATTATTGAAGACATTTGTAGTGCAAACAAGACCTTTATTTAAAGTAACTGTTTGAGGAGTAGATGTATAACTAGTTGTATCAACAAAAAATGATATATTTGCTTTAGCTGCCTTTTTAGAAGTAGGTGTATATCCAATATTACGTGCCAATGAGACAACATTCTCTCTTAATGTTGCACTATCAATGAAAACTTCATTCGATACCATGTTGGCATTGTAAGAAGTGATGTAAGTATTGTATGCCAGAACATCAATAATCGTCGATAAGTTAGATCCTTCAAAATCATAGTCAGTGAAATTGGAATTAGATCTAAGATAATCTTGTATTGTGGTTTTTATCTGGTCAAAATCCAGATTGGAAAAATTAACTAGTGGCATTATCGTGCTGGCTCTAGGGCAAATGATAATTGTTGGGGTTGTGCCTCCACTCCAATGATTTGATATCGTATTACTACGTCAAATTCTAGTGATTCAAAGTTTGGTGAGACTTCACATCGTAATAATTTAACTCTTGGTTCGTAATTTTTTATGGTATTTTCTATTTCATCCTTAATGGATGAAGCAGTAACGTCATCCATATTCTCAAATAAGAGATTATTGACGTTTGAACCCAAATTCTCATTAAAAAATCGCTCTCCTGGTGCAGTGAGCACCAGATTACGAAGAGAGCGAGCTATAGCAGTCTGATTTTTAATCGCAATAAGGTCATCATTTAAGGGATTAACCTTAAAAGACATACTAATGTCTTTAAATGTCTTACTTATGCGTTGGACAGGCACTATTATTAGGCAAATATATCTTTATTTAGCAAGTATATTTTACCTTTTTTTAATTTCCTTGTCCTCGTGAACGTTTTTTTGCTTTATTTCGAGAGGAGGCGGCATATTTAGTATGCTTTCCTCTCCCTTGACGAGTTTTTTTGGGTCGAGTTTCGATCATTTCGACCCCAGTTGGACTTCTCATTGCCATTTTAGTTATTCTCCATGATAAATCGAGACACGACGGTTAGATAACACGAGTTTTTTCGTGGCCAACACGTATCCGAGGGTCGCACCAGATGTCATAACCCTTGTCGATAGCATCTAAACAGAAACTAACGTCCTCTCCACACATATCTTGAACAGCTCCAGACTCAAACTGTTGCATTTTAGGAGCAAACCAAGGGTATTCAAGATTCTCGAAGACACCATTCTTAATCATAACCCAACCGAAACCTGTGTAGTCTACGGTGAAAGGTTTCTGACGCTTTCCAATGGACTCTACAGTCTCATGATTCATGACTCCACCGTTCTTGCGGAAGTCATCTTCTTCTAGCCAGTGTGCGACAGATGTAGTTTGCCCATCTTCTGTTGCATACCATCCTGCAGCAATCTCTGCTTCCTTCCTATCAGAATCCTCTGCAGGTAAAGCAAGATCACATAACTGCCAGAACTTGTCAGTGTTAAAGACAATATCCGAGTCAATCCAAAGTTGGTAATCATACTCAAGTTTACCATCCCAAGGCTTCTGATTAGGGCCACGAAGAACATTTGCACCTAATACTTTACAACGTGCAAAGTTAACCATTGATGAGTAATCTTGTGAGATCTGAATACTCATTCCATTTTGTACCATGTCAAAACACATTTGTACAAAGTTCTTTAAAAAGATATATGAACATCCACGACCTGGTAAGCAGAATACAATCTTCTTACCTTTAAACCTTTCTTTAATTGCTTGTATATCCCATTCTGCAGCCTTCTTCTTGGGTTTTGGTGGAACAGTTTTTACTGTAAATCCTTTTGCCATAGCATTGATTGAAATTTCATTTCAATTATAACATCCAAGTATATAGTTGTCAATAATTAGTTTGAAGTAGTAGGTATACCGAACCCTTTTTTACCTAGAGTAATATTAAAACTTACACTAATTCTTTCATGATCAGTTTCATTTACTAATGTTCTATGCTTCAGTTGTCCAGGCCATAATGCGATCATTCCATTTTCTAAGTAAGGCATTCTCATATCATGATCAACCAAATCCAACAATAACATATTACCAGATAAATTACTATTAATATTAGTAAATATTAAATTACCATCCTTACCATTTGTATCTAAGTAATAAACACCAGATATATCTGCAGCTCCATGACAATGCTCCCTTGCACATTTACCTTTAATAGTTTTTGTCATCCATGATTCTGCGATCACCCATTTACCAAGGTGATTTTTACCATATAAATCCCTAATAAATTTATCTACAGTTTTGTTTATAAAATTAATGCTATGATGACATCCATGTTCGATTAAAAAATTACTTTCAAATGGATTCTCACTTAACATCATATACCTACCATCATACCACTTATCATTAAAATTTAACTTACTCTTCACAGTAGTAAGTTCTTTCTGTATATCGGTATATTCATTTCCCTCTGCTTTATCTAAAAATATAGGTAAAGGAAAAATAGGTCTAATCCCTCTTTCCATTAATATGAATCCTCTTCCCACATTGGTTGAGGGATAACCCTACCTGGCCCACCTACTCC